>Ga0194116_10002065_pt1 | contig 26762 bp, 29 predicted proteins | sample TA2MahsurfametaG_4_FD_148617 | JGI IMG/M metagenome (GOLD analysis project Ga0194116, IMG submission 148617) | Freshwater microbial communities from Lake Tanganyika, Tanzania - TA2015008 Mahale S9 surface | ecosystem: Environmental > Aquatic > Freshwater > Lake | place: Tanzania: Lake...
ATGGTACAATCAGATTTAATACTGACGGTAGTGAGGCAGTAAGAATTACAAATTCACAAAGAGTTGGTATCAATAGTACAATTCCTGGTTATGATCTTGATGTAAATGGCAGTATAAATAGTTCGACGGACGTTAAAGTTAATGGAGTCAGTGTACTTACAACTGCAAGTGATGATGCAACCGCTCTCGCCATCGCATTAGGATAATATAAATGGCAAACACTTTTAAGAGTTATACTAAAGCATCGATTGGTACATCAACGCAGGATGTCTACACTGTTCCTGGAGCAACGACTACAGTTGTTATTGGTTTTTGTCTATCAAATAGAACTGGTAGTTCAGTAACGGCAGATGTTTATATTAATAAATCTGCTGCAGTTGATGATGTTTATATTGTAAAAGGTATTCTAATCCCTGATGGATCATTATATGATTTCAATGCAGGAAATAAAATTATATTAGAAACGGGGGATAAGATACAAGTAACTTCAAACACTGCATCAAGTGTAGATGTTATTGTAAGTGTACTTGAACAGACTTGATAGGAGGATAGATTAAATGGGATATCAAGGAAAAACGCCTATTAATCTTCCTGGCATAGTCTATGATAACAATAGAAACGTAGGTGCTGCTTCTTCAGTATTAACTTCAACTGGCAGTGGTGTACAATGGTCCCCTGTTCCACAAGTCACTGCTAAAACATATACTCTTACTGTTCCTAGTGGAACTGGTGGTGGATTTTATATTGATGCATCTCAAAAACCAACAATCTATTTGATTCGCGGTCAAAAATATGTCTTCGATCAATCTGCTGCTAATAATTCTGGTCATCCAATTGCCTTAGCAACAACACTTGATGGATCTGTTTATAGTACAGGATGGACCTATTCCGGAACTGCTGGATCAAACGGAACAGGAACTTTTATTGTTCCATTTGATGCTCCTAGTACTCTTTATTATAGATGCCAAGTCCATTCCGGAATGGGTGGAACAATTGTTATTAAAGATCTTACCGCAGATGCTTTACAAGGAACTCAAGGAGTTCAGGGTGTCCAAGGAGTTCAGGGAGTTCAGGGTTTAACTGGAACAGGAACTCAAGGCACTCAAGGTTTAACAGGAGCAGGTACACAAGGAGCTCAAGGTTCTTTTGGTTCTCAGGGTATTAGTGGAAGTGCTGTTGCTCAGGGTGCTCAAGGTGCTCAAGGTTTAACGGGAACAGGAACTCAAGGTGCTGCAGGTGCTGGTACTCAGGGTACACAGGGCGCTCAGGGTATTCAAGGTTTAACGGGAACAGGAACTCAAGGCGCTACAGGCACTGGCACTCAGGGTATTCAAGGCATTCAAGGCATTCAAGGTCGTCAAGGAACACAAGGTGTTCAGGGTCTTGATGGTGCCTTTGCTGGTATTGGTGCTCAGGGAACTACTGGTGCTCAGGGAACTAGTGGTGCTCAGGGAACTACTGGTACTCAGGGAATTGCTGGAACAGGAACTCAAGGTATTCAAGGTATTCAAGGTCGTCAAGGAACACAAGGTGTTCAGGGTCTTGATGGTGCCTTTGCTGGTATTGGTGCTCAAGGTTCTCAGGGTGTAACCGGTGCTGGTACTCAAGGTGCCACTGGTACTCAAGGTGCCACTGGTACTCAAGGAAGTACAGGATCTCAAGGTCTTACTGGAACTGGGACTCAAGGTGCCACCGGTGCTGGTACTCAAGGTTCTACTGGACCTCAAGGTACTAGTGGCACACAAGGAGTTTATGGCACCCAAGGTATACAGGGTGTTCAAGGTATAAGTGGTACAGCAGTTGCTCAAGGTGCTCAAGGTGCTTCGGGTGCTGGTGGGGGATTAAGTGAGACTTTAGCAATCGCATATGCCATCGCCCTCTAATAAATACTTCTAAAAAGTTGGATAATGCCCGCACTTAATTTTCCCAACAATCCAAGTTTAAACCAGATTTATACTGCGAATAATACGACTTGGCAGTGGAATGGGTCATCTTGGGTAAGATCTAACAGCGGTGTACAAGGCGTTCAAGGCATACAAGGCGTCCAAGGTATTCAGGGTGTAGTAGGAGATACATATTGGCAACAAACTCTATCTGGCATTCATACAACACAAAATGTTGGTATTGGAACAACAACGGCAAGTTCCTTATATGCATTAGATGTTCATGGTGATACCAGAATCACAGGTATATTAACTGTTGGATCATCATCAGTTATTATTGATGGAAATCAAAATACTGTTAATGTTGGATCTGCCGTAACAATAAGACAACCAAATGCATATCTTGGTGGTGAACTTGAGGTAGCAGGTATTGCAACTTTTAGAAATAATGTTTTTATTAGTGGTGCCTTAGTTGCAGGATCTGGTGGTGGTGGAGCATCAATCGGTGATGACATCGTAACTAGAAATTTATATGCTAATGGCATATCCACTTTTGTAGGTGCTATTAGTGGATCTAGTGCTTCCTTTACTGGAGACCTTACAGTTGGTGGAATTCTTAAGTATGAAGATGTAGTTAATGTAGATTCAATTGGTATTGCTACGGCAAGAGCAGGTCTTAGAATTACTGGCGGTGGACTAGACGTAGTTGGTGTTTCTACATTTTCTAACAATATTGATGCTAATGCTGACCTAGATGTAGATGGACACACTGAATTAGATAATGTAAATGTTTCTGGTGTTTCTACATTTGTTGGAGTAGGAACATTCCAAAATGACTTGTTTGTTGGTGGAGAACTGGATGTTGATGGCAACATTAACTTCAACGGTCTTTTATATCAAAATAATTCTCTATTCGTTTCTTCTTATTGGATACAAAACAATTCTGGCATTCATACATTAGGATCAGTTGGTATTGGATCAACAGAACCAATAGGAGCATTTGAAGTTGCTGGACACACAGAATTAGATGAAGTTAATGTTTCTGGTGTATCTACATTTGTAGGATTCTCCACATTCCAAAATAACGTTGCGATTGCTGGAACCTTAGATGTTAATGGGGACGTCAATTTCAATGGAGCTTTGTTCCAAGACAACCAACCATTTATTGCTTCTCGTTGGACAGCGACTTCAACTGGTGGAGATATTTACAGATTATCTAATGTAGGTATTGGAACTTCAACAATACTATCTGCACTAACTGTTAGTGGTGATGCTAATGTTTCTGGTGTTGTAACTGCCACAACATTTAATGGACAGGTGAATGCTGGCATTGGAACTATTACAAATCTAACTAATTCTAATACTGCCGTAACTAATATTAATGTTAGTGGCATTGGAACTCTGGGAATCGCAACTGCTTCTCAACTTTATGTTGCTGGACTTTCAACTTTTGTTGGTATTGTCACAACTCAAAATAATGTTTTTGTTGGTGGAACTTTATATGCACCAGCATTAAGTATTACTGGTGGAGCATCTCTTGGTGAAGACATCACTACAAGAAATCTAAGTGCCTCTGGTATTGTTACTGTTACTGGAGCAACAGATCTTAATGGTGACCTAGATGTTGATGGACACACTGAATTAGATAATGTAAATGTATCTGGTGTTGCTACAATTACGAGTCTCAATGTTCAAACTAATTTTGATGTTTATGATTCGACAGCAACTTTCCATAATAACTTATACATTGCAGGAAACTTAAGTATTGGTGGAACAACAACCGTAATTCAAGCACAAGATCTTCAGGTATTTGACAAAGATATCATTCTTGGTGTTACTACTGATGCCAATAACAATGACATTTCCACAGACATTACAGCAAATCATGGTGGTATTGCGATTGCTTCTACCGAAGGATCACCACTTGTAGACTTATATCTTGTTGGACTAGAAACCTCACCAGTGACCTACAAGAAACTGATGTGGTTCAAGGAAGGTTCTTTCTCTGGACTTGGCACTGATGCTTGGTTATCAAACTATGCAGTTGGTATTGGATCAACTCAGGTTCCTAATGGAGTTAGGTTAGCAGCAGGTGGTGTTCAAGTAACTGATAACACTATTAGGATTAATGGTGTTCAAATTATTTCCTCAACAACGTTAGGATCTGGGATCACTGCTTCATCACTTAGATCCGTTTCACCACAATTAATCAGTGATAGAGTAGAACTCACTACTGGACAACCAGAGTCTAGTGATTATATTTTACTTTATGATAATACTGATGGGCAATTAAAGAAATCAACAATATCCAATGCGGCTCTTCAAGGAGTTCAAGGTGTTCAGGGAACTCAAGGTACACAAGGTGTTCAAGGAACTCAAGGAACTCAAGGAACTCAAGGAACCCAAGGTGTTCAAGGAACACAAGGTGTTCAAGGAACTCAAGGTGTCCAAGGAACACAAGGTATCCAAGGTGTTCAGGGCACACAAGGAACATTTGGTACGCAGGGTGTTCAAGGGATTCAAGGTATACAAGGAACTTTTGGAACCCAAGGTACACAAGGTATTCAAGGTCTCATAGGTAATATCTTCTGGGATGAAACTTCTGGTGTTGGTATTTCAACGACTTCTAGTGTTGGTATTAATACGACTACTGTAGTTGGAACTGCAACGTCTGAAGGGGCACTACAGATTGTAGGTAACGTTGCAATTGTTGAAGGTGCTTTACTTACAGATCAAAATGTAGACACAAATATCTTTATTCCTTCTGGTAGAAATGGATTGTTAATCGGACCTGTTACGGTTGGTGTTGGTATTACAGTTGACATTGCACCAGGTTCAGTACTGGTTGTAGTCTAAATACTAAAAAGAATTATATAAAGGAATGAGTACTCTTCGCGTTAGTAATATTGAGGCTAAGGCAGATCCGTCGAGCCCAACAGTAAACGAGAAAGTAAAGATTACTAACTCCAGTGGAGATGTGATGCTCCAGTTGGACGGAGCAACTCCTGGTATTACGACAGTAGGTATCAATACAACAACAGCAGCATTCACGGTTGATGGTGCTCAAAACATTCAGTTTGTTGGTGTTGTAACTGCCGCAAGTTTGAGTGGTAATGTAACAGGGAACCTGACTGGTAATGTAACTGGTAATGTAACAGGGAACTTGACTGGTAATGTCAGTGGAAATGTTACTGGAAACTTAAGTGGAAATGTAAATGCTGGTATTATTACGGCAACTTCAAATATTAAAGTTGGCAATACCATTATTACCAATAATTCCATTAGTATTGGATCTACAACTACAGCAGGACGCAATGCTGGTGTAGGAACTGCTGATGGAACTCTTATTTTTAATTCAACAACCAATCAAGTAGAAACTTTTGGTCCTGCTGGTTGGGTGACAATTGCTAATGTTTTACCATTTAATGCTACAAGCCCAACAGTAACTGCCAATACTTCTAGTCGTTCTGGTTATGCTGTTTTTAGTTTTACAGGACCAGGAAGTCTTGAAGTTGTTGGTGGACCGGCAAAAACCGCAGAATATCTGGTAATTGGTGGTGGAGCAAGTGGTGGGGGGTCGCACGCAGGTGGAGGTGGAGGTGCTGGTGGATTTGTATCTGGATCCAATTTAACGTTAAATCCAGGAACTTATACTATTCAAGTAGGTGGTGGAGCGGCATCTAATGGTGATGGATTTGGAATAAATGGCACTCCTTCATATATTATAAATCCTGGAATATCTTCCATAACTGCTAATGGTGGAGGTGGTGGCGCTTCTGGTACAGATCCAGGAGCTCCTGGTGCCTCTGGTGGTGGAGGATCTGGATTCTATGGCGGACCATATCCAGGCGGAACAGGAATTAATGGACAAGGATATCCTGGGGGAGGATCTCCAGGTTCAGGAAGTTATGGATCGGGTGCTGGAGGTGGAGGTGCTAATGGTGGTGGTAATAATGGTGGTGGAGGAGGTCAAGGACCAAATGGCGGGCCCGGCGGTGCAGGGTTACCATCCTCAATAACTGGTTCTTCTCTCCTCTATTCTGGAGGTGGTGGTGGAGGAAGTTGGGGTGGAAACGGAGGAGCAGCAGGATCTTCGTTAGGTGGAATAGGTGGTGGAAATAATGGATCTTCTTCTGCTGGACAAGCAAATAGAGGTGCTGGAGGTGGAGGATCTAATGCAAGTGGATCCCCAAGACCTGGAGGTGCCGGAGGGTCGGGTATTGTTATTATTGCCTATCCAACGGCATAAAATTTATCTTATACTAAGTTAAAATTAATATTGTATCTTCCTTTACTATTTGTTGTGGTTGATGAGTTATGCTCTCGACTACCATCAAAAACATAAAATCTGTTTGCTACGCTTTCAACGACTGATCCATCTTCGAATCTAGTAAAACCATCACAGGTGTTTAAACAGTATATTCCTGCAGTATGAGAATAATCTCTATCTGTATGCTTACAATGTTCTTTAAGAGTTTCTGTATATGGATAAAAATTTAATCTAATTCTTGTAAATGTTTTTGTATTAGTAATCTCCATAACTCTATTACCTAAGATATTTTTTAACATATCATAATAGTCACTAACTGGACGATCATTTAGATAAAATGTATGTGTTGCGTACCAATTCCAATTTTCATTAAATTTTTCATTTTTAATGTTAGTAACATTCTCATGAAAAAACATAGTAAACTCTGGATTTAAAATCATTATTTTACATAGTTGCTCATGATGTTCCTTAGGTAAAAAATTATCATATATTTTTACTTTCATCTTTAAAATTTTTATACTATTTTTTAGTTTAGTATTTCTATTGTTTTTTGTCAAGTTTAATAAATACTCCTGTATATAACTTATTTGACTATATGGCATACAGAAAGTTTAAGGGTATCGAATACCCTGTTCCTGGTGTAGATACCGCAATCAACACTCTTCGTCCTGGTGCTCGTTGGGACCTTTCAAACACCACCTTTGTTGGGTGGCAAGATGATGAAGGTAGAGAACCACCCACTTGGGAAGAGATACAAGAAGAAATTAAAAGAGAAGTAGATATCTATAACTACTATCTCTATGAGAGAACCCGTGAAAAAGAGTATCCACATCTCAAAGATCAGTTGGATATGCTTTACCACGATATAAAGTCTGGTAACCTAAATAATGGAAGTTGGATTACTGCTATTGACGCAGTAAAAGAAAAGCACCCAAAACCAGAAGGACCCGAACCCGTATTATAAAAATGGCACATTTCGCAAAGTTAGGACTCGACAATATCGTAACTGCAGTTGTTGCGATGGACACGATTGATACCATGACTCGTGGTGGTATTGAGAAGGAAGAGATTGGACTTGCTCACCTTGTGAAGCATCACGGACACGAACTTTGGAAACAATGTTCATACAATAGCCGTGGTGGAGTTCACTATGGTGAAGACGGCACTCCAAGTGGCAAGACAGCATTCCGTGCTAACTATCCTGGCATTGGATGGTATTATAGCACCGAGCACGATATCTTCCATCCAGCAAAACCACATGCTTCTTATACTTTGAATACCACAACTGGTCATTGGGATGCTCCTATTCCACAACCAGAGTTGACCGCAGAAGAAATGACAGCAAGGTCTTATTATACTTGGGATGAGGATGCTTATCAGGCAGACAATACTACTGGTTGGGTACTGAATACTCCGGAATAACTAAGTATTATTGATCTTTAACCCTAACAAAGGTATTCTACTTATATTGTGAGGGGTTGTCAAGTAGCATAAATATTCAAAAAGCATGTTATAATGTCTGACATTAGGTTTAATCGTTGGTTACATCAGTCAGGAACAGGGGGAGTGTATCAAGACTCCGCTGGTAATATTGGTATAGGCACCTCTGTTCCAACCAGTGCCCTTGATATTCAGGGTGGAAATGTTAAGATTGGTGGAAACACATTAAGCACTACAGGTGTTTCTACTTTTACTACTGTATCTACTTCAGGATTAAAAGTAATTGGAGTTGTTACAGCAACTTCTTATCAAGGTGATGGTTCGGCACTTACTAATTTAACTTTGCCACCAAGTTTTAATGAACTTGATGCTGCTTTGTTTAACTAAATAACTCTAAAAGCATATACAATGGGACTTCAAAGAACCAAATTATTGGGTATTCAATCAGTTACTGGTATTGCCACGGTTGGTATCTTAACTGTTGGTACGACACAGACAGCTGTCGGTATTGCTTCCACCACATATCTTCGTGGTGTTATTATGCATAATACTGGACTTGCAACTGCTACATCATCACTTTATGTTTATCCAGAGACTATTTCATCACCAGTTGTTGGATTTGGAAATACTCGATATAGATTGTTAAGAGTTGATCTCGCTTCAAACGAAACATTTTTCTTTGAATGTAATTATCCTATTGTCCTTAAAAACCAAGAAAAGTTAGTCGTTGAAATAACTGCACCATCTCCACCAACTACAGGGTCTGGTATTGGGTCAATGATTAATTATCAAATACTTGGTGATACTGATATCTAATAAAATAAGGTACATTTACAATGGGAATTCGTAGTACTAAATTCAGATCTCTCTCTTCTACCTTTAGTGGTCAACTAAGTAAACTAACCGAATTTGTTGCAAGCCGCAATACCGGAGGCGGAACAAACGCTCCTAATGGATTTCTGGCAACTGGAGGAACATTATCTCACACTAGATCTGGTTATGTTATTCACACTTTTACAACATCAGAACCATTTAATGTAACATCTGGTTCTTTAAGTGTTGAGTATATTGTTATTGGTGGTGGTGGTGGAGGTAGTGGTGGGTCCTTCGGAGCATCTTTTGGCCCTGGGGGAGCTTCCGGAACTCTTAGAACTGGCAGTCTTGCGGTAACACCAGGACCATATACAGTAACAATAGGAGGAGGAGGTGCGGCTTCTAGTCCACCACAATCTACTGGTGGAACTGGGCAACCAAGTGTTTTTGGACCAGTAACTGCTCCTGGTGGGGGAGGAGGTCCACCAAATGGCCCAGGTGGAAGTAATGCAGATTATAGTGGAGCACCAAACCAAGGAATACCTGGATCTGGTGGAGCTGGTTCTAGTGCTAATGGAAATGCTTGGAGGGGTGGTGCTGGAACAACTATTACTATTACCGGAAATCCACAATTAATAGGTCAAGGTGCAGACTCTGGGTATGAATCCCCAGATGGATCTAGTTTGGGTAGACCCAGATTTTCGAGTGGACCACCTGGTTCCGGTAGTGGTGGTGGTGGATCTCCCACAAATGGAGGACATGGTAATGGTGGATCCGGACTAGTTATTATTGCATATCCATATAGTTGAATCAAGGAGGAATAATTATATGGCACATTTTGCACGAATAGATCAAAATAATGTTGTTACTCAAGTTATTGTCATTGATAATGAAAAAATTATCAATCCAGAGACTGGAATAGAAGATGAAAGTATTGGTATTGCATACTGTAGAGATATATTAGAGTTGGAAGGTAATTGGATTCAAACCTCATATAACGATAGTTTTAGATTTCGTTATGCTGGTACTGGATTTACATATAATGAAGAATTGGATGCATTTATTTCACCAAAACCTTTTCAGTCTTGGATTTTAGATAACGATACTGCTGACTGGGTATCTCCGTTAGGTCCTTCTCCAGAACTTACAGAAGAACAGAAAAAAACTTCTGGATATATTTGGGATGAAGATGCTTATCAAGCAGATAATACTCAAGGATGGGTATTAGTAACCGCCTAAATACCTAAAAAACTCTTATGAGTATACTGAATGTAAATCAAATACAACCAGTAGGAAGCGGTCAGACAGTAACAATAAATGCTGCGAATATTACTGCGAGTTCTTCTACGATAAGTGCGAGTTCTTTTGTTGGACCTTTGACTGGTAATGCTACTGGACTTTCTGGATCTCCAACGCTTTCTGGTATTACCAGTGTTTCTACCACTAACTTAACGGTTAATGGGAATGCTTATCCTTCTGCTGGACCATTAAGTAACCGAAATATCATCATCAATGGATCGATGGTAGTCAATCAAAGAGGAATTACTGGTGCCGCTGGAACTACAACTAATGGTGCTTATGTGACTGATAGATTTAAAATAGAGTTTTCTCACGATGGTGCTGTATCTGTTGGTCAAACCAGCATAAACTCTACAACTGGTGGAAATGCTTATGCTGATGGTTTCCAGAATGCATTATTCTTTAATGTAACTACTGCTGATACATCTTTAGGAGAATCACAATATCAATTGATTCGCCAACCAATCGAAGGTTATAATGTTCAAGGAATTAAAAAAGGAACTGCAAATGCCCAACCAGTAACCTTATCATTCTGGGTTCGTTCTAGTACAACTGGAACTTATATTGTAGAATTGCAAGACTTTGATAATACAAGAACTTGTTCACAATCATATACTATTAGTTCAGCAAACACTTGGGAAAAGAAAGTCCTAACATATCCTGCTGATACAACTGGTGTTTTTGATAATGATAATAATACTTCATTTCGTGTAACCTGGTGGTTAGCTGCAGGTTCAACTTATAGTTCCGGAACCTTACAAACAACTTGGGGCACTCTTACAAACGCAAACAGAGCACCAGGACAAGTTAATCTATTAGAAACTGTTGGAAATAACTTTTGGTTTACAGGAGTCCAACTAGAAGTCGGCACAGTCGCCACCCCGTTTGAGCACAGGAGCTACGGGCAGGAGTTGGCTTTGTGCTATAGGTACTATCAACTTATGACCAATTTCTCTAATAGCTTTAACGCGCCAGGTACTTCCGAATCAGGCTTTTTTAACTATGAGTTCAAGGTGCCAATGCGGCAAGCCCCTACGGTGACTATTACAAGTACTGGAACAACAAGCAGGCTCAGCTCACTTAATGTTTCAACAACTGGCATTGACACCGTATCGTTGCAAGCTGTTTCTAGCAGTAGTGGAATGGTTTATGTGTATGGTTCAACTGCAGCCAACGCTTCGGCGGAACTTTAAGGAGGTTTGACTATGTATCAACTAACTTCGCTTTTGATGGATAGTGTCGCTGTACCCAATCCAGCAATCATCAAAAGAACGTCAGATTCTGCTTTTATCCCGACTGTTCCCGGTAATACTGATTATGACGAATATCTCGCCTGGCTAGCCGAAGGCAACGAGCCACTACCAGCAGACGAGCCTTCATAAATACTCAAAAAACTCCCAATGAGCACACTCAAGGCTAACATTATTGATTCCACAACCTCCACAACGGAGTTTAAGGAAACTATCACTGCCAATGGTGATAAGCAATGGGTGGATTCTTATGGTGTGATTAAAACCAATCGCACCACTATCGCAGAGAACATAACAATTCCAGCAGGCACGAATGGTCTTTCAGCAGGTCCAATCACCATTGCCGATGGATACACAGTCACACAACTTGGGGAGTGGGTGATTGTATGACACGCATTTATGTTCAAAACATAAGGTCTCAAACTGGTAGCACCGTTGACTTCAAGGATATTATTTCTGCGAATGGTGAGAAACAGTGGCTAGATACTTATGGTATCATAAAGGCAAACAAGAATTCTATTGATGAGAATGTGACTATACCAGTAGGAACCAACGGAGTCACTGCTGGAACCGTAACAGTCGGTCTTGGTTATACCGTCACAGTTCAAGGAGAGTGGAGAATCGTATGACAAGTAAGATAGTTGTTAATAATATAGAAGCAGACTCTGGGGTTTCTACCGTTACTTTTGGTAGCAATATTCAAGGTAACCTGACTGGTAATGTAACTGGTAATGTAAACGCTGGTGTAGTAACAGCGACATCAAGTATTGTAGTCGGTAATAGTTTTATTAAGGCAACTAGTATTGGCATCGGCACCACAACAACAGCAGGACGCAATGCTGGTGTAGGGACTGCTGTTGGGACTCTCATTTATAACATGACAACAAATGCTTTTGAGGGTTATGGACCTCAAGGGTGGAAAAATGTAAAAACTTTAGAATCTCTATCTATTACAAGCCCAACTGTGAGTGCTGATACTTCTAGTCGTTCTGGTTGGGCAGTATTTACCTTCACTGGACCTGGAAGTATTGTAGTCAATGCTGGAAGTGGAGATGTAGAATATCTTGTTATAGCAGGGGGTGGTGCTGGTAGTGGAGGAAACCCTACAATGTATGAGGGTGGTGGAGGTGGTGCTGGTGGTTTGAAATTTGGAACACTACCAGTATCTCCAGGTCCATATTCAATTACAGTTGGTGGTGGTGGAGGTCCAGCTGCTAATAATACCCCAACTGCAAGTAGAAAAGGAAATGGCAGTGTATTTGCATCTATAATCTCTGAAGGTGGTGGAGGTGGAGGGGTAAGTATTTCACCAGAACCAAGCATTGGTGGTTCTGGTGGTTCTGCAGGTGGTGGTGGATATCATCCATCAGCACCTTTAAGAGCAGGTGGAACTGCAACTGGTGCTCCAGGCGGAACTTCTAACAGCACTTCTCCCCCAGTTGGATGGGGTAATAATGGTGGAACTGCTGTTCCAGCAACTAGTTGCGGTGGTGGCGGTGGTGGCGCCGGATCAGCAGGAAGCTCAACACCTGCCCCAAGCACTGGTGGTCCTGGTGGAAACGGTTTAGCATATTCTATTACTGGAACACCCGTAACTCGTGCTGGTGGTGGTGGTGGTGCTGGCGGTAGTTCTACTACTGGAGGAAGTGGTGGTGGTGGTGGATATCCTGGTGGTGGTCCACCAAATCCAGGAACCGCTGGAACAGTAAATACTGGAGGAGGAGGTAGCGGAGGAAATAATAGTAGTGGTGGAGCAGGTGGTTCCGGTATCGTCATCATTGCTTACCCCACTGCCTAAATACCTAAAAAACCATAATGGCTAGCAAACTTCGTGTAGATGAAATAGTAGGCGCACAAGGTAGCACTGTTTCTATTGGAACTGCTACCTTTACTGGTGGGTTGTCTGGTAATATTACTGGACTGAATGTAACGGGTGTTATAACTGCGACTACTTTGAATCAAACTCTTGGTGCTGGTTCAAGTATTACTGTTGGGAATACTGTTATTACTTCTACTTCCATTGGTATCGGCACTACAACAACGGCAGGAAAGAATGCTGGTATTGGAACTGCCATTGGAACTCTAGTATATGATAGTAATCTCAATAGATTAGAAGTTTATACTCCAGTTGGTTGGGCTAAAGCAGCGGAAGAATCTTTTACAGTTACAGTTTCTCCTGGTTCAATAACAGCTAACACAGGTCGTTCTGGTTATATATACTACACTTTTACGGGACCAGGTTCCTTTGTTATCACTGGAGCTCCTGGAACTCTTGAGTATCTTGTAGTTGGTGGTGGTGGAGCTGGTGGAGATACTTCTGGAGGTGGTGGAGGTGCTGGTGGTTTTGTTACGGGAACATTTACTAATCTAGGTCCAGGAACATATACAGTTCAAGTTGGTGGTGGAGGAGTATCTCCAGCTACGAACGGAACTCCCTCTTATATTACAAATCCAGGAATAACTTCTGCTACAGCACAAGGTGGTGGACTTGGTGGTGGATTTAATACTGGTGGTGGACCTGGTGGTTCTGGTGGTGGGGGAGGTTCTAGAGTTCCTGGTAATAACGCTGGTGGATTTCCTGGTGGTTCTGGAAATAAAGTAACAGGAACCCCGACTGCTTCAACACCAAACACTCAAGGAAGTAATGGTGGTGATGGATACGCACAACCAGCATCCAGTTCTGGTGGCGGCGGCGGAGGCGGTGCTGGAGGTGTAGGTGGGCAAGGTGGTCCATTTCCAGGAAAAGCAGGTAATGGTGGACCGGGACAACCTTCTTCTATTACTGGTTCTTCCGTTCTTTATGCTGGTGGTGGAGGTGGTGGTTCTGAAGGTATGGCAGCTGGTTCTGCTGGACCAGGTGGTGGTGGTGCCGGCGGTAGATTTCTTGATGGTCCTGGTCAACCAAATCCAGGTGCTACTGCTGGAACTACAAATACCGGTGGTGGAGGAGGTGGTGGACATGTAACTCACGCTAATGGCGGATCAGGCGTTGTCATCATTGCTTACCCAACCTCATAAATAACTAAAAGAGAATATTACGTCGTCAATAAATAGAGAAAAACCCTGATGGCAGCAGCACTAGATTTTCCATTAAGTCCATCTATAAATGATATCTATGTTGCCAACGGTAATAGATGGCAGTGGAATGGGACTTCTTGGAAAAGACTTGGGCAGTTAGGACCACAAGGCACACAGGGTATTCAAGGTATTCAAGGTGTTCAGGGAACCCAAGGTGTTCAGGGTGTTCAGGGTTCTACATTTAATAGAGAATCTTTTCATTTTATAGCAACTGATGGGCAGACAGACTTCTCTGTACTCAATGCCACGGCAAATAATGTAGACGTATTTGTCAATGGTGTTCACTTAACATCGTCAGAGTTTACAATTGTCAATACCAGTACAATCCGTTTGTACGAGGCATCGGTAGCTGGTGATATTGTAGATATCTTCACCTTTGAATCAGCAGGTCCACAAGGTACTCAAGGTGTTCAAGGAGTACAGGGAATCCAGGGTGTCCAGGGTCCACAAGGTATTCAAGGTGTACAAGGTTTTAGTTTTTTAAGAACGGAATATAATTATACCGCAACTGCTGGTCAAACAACTTTTGCGGCAACTTATGCTGATGGAACAAACATTGATGTATTCTTAAATGGTGTTCGTTTAACTCCAAATGATTATACTGCCACTAGTGGAACCAATGTAGTCTTAAGTGTTGGTGCCAGTGCTGGAGACATCATTGATATCCTAACCTTTGAATCTGCTGGTCCTCAGGGTACTCAAGGTATTTCTGGTATTCAGGGTATCTTTGGTGTTCAGGGTACTCAAGGAACTCAAGGAACTCAGGGCATCCAAGGTATTCAGGGTGTAAATCTTTGGGTTTCAAATAGCGCAGGTATTCATACATTTTCTAATGTTGGAATAGGTACAACTAATCCAGGTACAAATCTAGACGTTAAAGGAACTACAACTTTAGAATCTTTAGTTGTTTCTGGTATCGCAACATTCCAAGAAGACATTTATCTTGGTAATGATGACAGAATAAACCTGGGCACTGGTGGTGCTCTTCAGGTTTACCATGATGGCACTAATTCTTATGTTGTAGATTCTGGGGCAGGAGATTTATATCTAAGAGGAACTGGTGCTATTCGTTTACAGAATACGAGTGGCACTGAAAACTATGCAATCTTTAATGATTCTGGGACAACAGAACTTTATTATGATAACTCTAAGAAATTAGAAACTCTTGATGCTGGAGTAACAGTTTATGGAACTACAAATTCTCAACAACTATTAGTAAGTGGAATCACAACTCTTGGATCTTCTAATGGTATTGGAACAGTTACGATTGGTGTGGGAACAACCGCATTATTAGTTGAAGGAAACGCAAGAGTCACTGGAGTTCTTACAGTTGGTCAGTCATCTATTACTTTAGATGGATCTACAAATACAATCAACGTTGGTTCTGGTGTTACGATTCACACTACAACATCAACATTTAATCAACTAGAAGTTGTCGGATTATCTACTTTTGTTGGTGTCGCAACATTCCAAAGCAATGTTTATGCACAACAATTAAATGCTACCTCACTAGTTGTTGCTGGCGGTGCAAGCCTAGGCAAAGACATCACTACAAGAAATCTAAGTGCCTCTGGTATTGTTACTGTTACTGGAGCAACAGATCTTAATGGTGACTTAGATGTTGATGGACACACTGAATTAGATAATGTAAATGTATCTGGGGTTTCAACTTTTGTAGGAATAACGACTTTTAAAGACAAAGTTGTATTTGACAGCACAAATTCAATTCAAATTCCAGCAGGTAATACGTCTGAAAGAGATATAGCACCCGTTGCTGGTCAGATAAGATATAATAGTCAGTTATCCTCTTTTGAAGGATATGGTCCTGGTAATGCCTGGGGATCTCTAGGTGGAGTTAAAGATGTAAATCAAGACACCTACATTATCCCCGAAACATCTGCAGGGGCAAATGAAGATATTTTATACTTTTATAATGCAGGATCTAATACTGCGACTATTTCTTCAACCACTGCAACTATTGATGTAGATCTTTCTGTTACTGGTGTTTCTACTTTTGTTGGCATCGTTACAACTCAAAATAATCTCTTTGTTGGTGGAACTTTATATGCACCATCGCTGAGTATTACTGGTGGAGCATCTCTTGGGGATGATTTAACTACTAGAAATATTTCTGCTTCGGGTATTGTAACTGTTACTGGAGATGCTGACTTTAATGGTAATTTAGATGTAGATGGACAAACTGAAGTTGATGATCTAAATGTAAGTGGTATTGCAACGATCACCACATTAAAGGTTCAATCAAACTTTGATGTTTACGACACAACCGCAACATTCCATAATAACTTATACATTGCAGGAAACTTAAGCATTGGTGGAACGACCACAGTAATTCAAGCACAAGACTTACAAGTATTCGATAAGGACATTATTCTTGGTGTTACTACTGATGTCAATAATAATGATGTCTCGAATGATATTACCGCTAATCATGGTGGTATTGCGATTGCATCTACCGAAGGTTCGCCTCTAGTTGATCTTTACTTGGTTGGACTAGAAACCTCACCAGTAACTTATAAGAAACTGATGTGGTTCAAGTCTGGATCATTCTCTGGACTTGGTACTGATGCCTGGTTGAGTAATTATGCGGTCGGTATTGGTTCAACTCAAGTTCCTAATGGGGTAAGACTTGCCGCTGGTGGAGTTCAAATTACAGACAGTGCAATCAAAATTAATGGTGTAGAGATTATATCTTCCACTACTCTTGGTTCTGGTGTCACTGCTTCATCACTGAGATCAGTCTCACCACAGTTGATTAGTGATCGGGTTGAACTAACCACTGGACAACCAGAATCTGGGGATTATATTCTTGTTTACGACAATACTGATGGGCAACTGAAGAAGTCAACAATTCAAAACGCTGCTCTTCAGGGAATCCAAGGTATCCAAGGAGTACAAGGAATTCAGGGTGTTCAAGGTGTTCAGGGAACTCAAGGTACTCAAGGTGTTCAGGGAACCCAAGGCATACAAGGTGTCCAAGGAACACAGGGTATTCAGGGAGTACAGGGTGCTCAAGGAACTTATGGTGCTCAAGGTACACAGGGAACTTATGGAACTCAGGGAACTCAGGGCACTCAAGGAACTATAGGTAATATTTTCTGGGAACAATCTTCTGCAGGAATTTCAACCACCACAAGTGTTGGAATTAATACAGTAACTTTAAATCAACCATCACTTGTTGGAATTGCTAATTCATTCCAAGGTCTTTATATTTCTAATGGAATGATCGTTCATGACAATACTTTAAGAGGTAACCATTATATTGGTACAGCATTCAATGGATTAATGGCAGGACCTGTTGATGTTCAAGGGTCTTTAACCATTGATGGTGCTTGGGTGGTCGTGTAATAAATACAAGAATGGGAAGATAAAGTAGAATGGCAATTATTAATTTCAACAGTATAAGTGGCATTAACACAGTTTCTGTAGCCAGTTCTATTGTAGTTGGAAATAATGTTGTAATTAAGGCTTCAGGGTCTATTGAAGGAATAGGTCAAATAAGTGCCACTGGTGTTGTAACTGCAACAAGTTTCAGTGGTGCTTTGACTGGTAATGTAACTGGAAACCTGACTGGCAATGTAACTGGAAACTTAACAGGAACTGCTTCAACAGCAACAAATGCACTAGGAATTAGTACTACAAGTATTACTATTGGTAATTCATTTATAAAATCTAATCACATTGGAGTTGGGTCTGTAACAGCGTCAGAAAGAGATGCTCTTACTGGAATCGCCACCGGATCACTGGTTTATAATACAACATATAATGTTCTTCAAGTTTATACAGGTTCTGCGTGGGAAACGGTAGGAGATCAAACAACAGTTATTTCCGCAAGTGGTGGTAACGTTACTGATACCAGCAATAGACCTGGATACACTAGCCACATTTTTACTGGTCCTGGTACACTAACTGTATCTGCTGGAGTTGACACTGCAGATATTTTAGTTGTTGGTGGTGGAGGTGGTGGTGGTGCTGGAATTGGTGGTGGTGCTGGTGCTGGTGGAATGCGTTTAGTTTCAACAACACTGACTCCTGGAAGTTATACTGTAACCATCGGTAACGGTGGGTCTGCTGGAAGTGGCGGTGGATCTGGCGGTGGTAATGGTGTTCCCACAACATTTGTAGTTGCTAGTGGTGGAGTTGGAGTTTCCTCTATTACTGCTACTGGTGGTGGAAGTGGTGGTTGGTCAGGTACTGCTGGTGGAAACGGTGGATCTGGTGGTGCTTATGGTGGAACAGGAAATGCTGGGGGAAATGATCCAAGAGCGACACCAGTAAGTGAAGGTAATCCAGGATATCCTGCTGGATATGGTGGGGGTGGCGGCGCAGGACAAACTGGAAATGGTCCTGGTCCAGTTGGTGGAGGAAATGGTCTTCCTGTTTCTTGGGCTCCACCTTCTTATGGAACACCTGGTCCAAATCCAGGAAGATACTTTGCCGGTGGTGGAGGTGGTGCTGGACAAAGCCCAGGTAGATCACCCGGTGGTGCTGGTGGTGGTGGAACCGGTGGAGATACTATTCCATCTCCTAATGGCAATCCAGGATCAACAAATACTGGTGGTGGTGGTGGCGGCGGTTGGTTTTTTGGTTCTTCGAACGGTGGTGCTGGAGGGTCTGGTATCGTTATAGTTTCTTATCCTAATAGTTAGGATGTGATATAATAAGGAAAACATTTGTTATGGATTATAAAATTTATAAATCTCAACTTATTATTGATAATAAGGATGAAATGCTGGAACAGATACATCGAGCCCACTCTGTTCACCAAATATATTTTCCTGGAAATGATTCTACTTGGACTTATAAAGGATATAATTTTTTTGGATTAACTTCTCCAAGTTTACTTTTTAGTAAATTATTCTTTGAGTTGAAAAATATTATTTACGATTATGTTCCGGAAGAAAATAAGTGGATGCAGTGCTGGTTAAACTACCACAGACCAGATCAAGTTTTGGACTGGCATGATCATCATTGGGACTATCATGGATACATTTGTATAGATCCCAAGAAAACAAAAACTGTGTTTGAAGAATATGAAATTGAAAACGAGGTTGGAAATATCTATATTGGACCTGGTAATAGAAAACATAAGGTAGTTGTTGAACAAAATTATAATAATCCAAGAATAACATTAGGTTTTTATGTTTGTGTTCAACCAAAAAATACCCCAGATAAAATTCTTTCTTTGATACCCATTTAAAATGAAGTGGTTGGATTTAGTAAAAATAAAAACTAAAGGATATTTGGTAGTTGATAACTTTTTTCCAAAGGATCTTTGCGAAAAACTTAGAAATATAACATTACAGTTTCCAAGCGAATCTTCATCTGTAAAAACATGGAGTAACTATCAGGCAATAAACTTTGATCTCAAACCTGATGATTGGTCCCTTAAAGAAATATCTAACAACTTTGTTGTTCCTAGAGTTTCTTTTTTAAAAGAACAATATTATTCTAGAGCATGGAGTCTTAGATTTAATACTTTTGGAACAGGTGTTGGACCACATACAGACCCTTCACATTTTACAGTGAATGTTTGGGTAACACCAGATGATTGTGTTGGCAATAAAGATAAGAATGGGTTGATCTTATATAAGAAAAAAAGACCAAAGGGACCTTGGGAAAACTATAGTAGTGATGAGAAGGGTTGGTCTATGGAAAAGGTAAGAGAATATTTAAAAAAATCAAAGTATGATATAATACCATATAAGTTCAACAGAGCCATAATTTTTATGGGAGATTCTTTCCACGAAACTTGTGATGTCGAAATGAAACCAGGAATAAAAAATTGTAGAGTTAGTTATACATTTTTATATGATAAGTAAACTTTTTAATCCTAAAACATCCAACTATAAAGAACTAAAAGAGTCTGTTCTTAGTTTTAACTTTCCATGGCATTGGATGGATTCTAGTGTAACTAATCCAATAAGTGACGATACTTATGAAAATTTTGGATATTATAGCCATTGTTTCTTAGGATCTCCTGGTGGTCATGGGGGTAAAACATACTATTCTTTTCCAAGTTCTAGTTTTTTAACCCAAGTTCAGGATGTATTTGTTGAGATATTAAATTTTAATAACATTAAACCAGAAGTTATTTTTAGATTACATGCAAATTGTGTTCATCCCACAAAAACTGGAAAACCTGGATTTCCTCATACAGACCATAATTTTACCCACACAAATGCTTTAATTTATTTGACTGATACTTACAGTGGAGATACTGTTGTGGGTGGTGAAAGTTATTCTGGCAAGGAAGATGAGGTTATAATCTTTGAAGGAGAGCACTACCATCTACCACCAACTGAAGGAAGAAGAATTGTTTTGGTTGGCACCTTTTTATAAATATACTGATAGGTACATGCTGATATTATAATAATGGCAGCTTACGCAAAGTTAGGTTTAGATAACGTTGTTCTCTCAGTCATTTACATCGATACTATTGACTGTATGACTAGAGGTGGTATTGAAAAAGAGGAGATTGGATTAGCACATCTCCAAAAACATCATGGACATGATACTTGGAAAAAGTGTTCATATAATACTCGTGGTGGTGTTCATTATGATCCAGAAACTGGAGAACCTGATGGCGGTGTAGCTCTTCGTGCTAACTATCCTGGTATTGGATGGTACTACAGTAGTGAGCATGATATTTTTTATCCACCACAACCATATCCTTCTTGGAGTACTCTTAATACAACAACAGGTTTATGGGAACCACCGATTGTAAAACCAGAAGAACCTGGTGAAGGTGCTTTGAGACCATATTATGTTTGGGATGAAGATGCTTATCAAGCAGATAATACTCAAGGATGGGTATTAGTAACTCCATAAATACTTAAAAAACCAATATACTATGGCGTCAGAGATTCGTGTAAATTCAATATCTAGTAGAAGTGGATTAAGCACTATAACTTTTGGTGCTTATGGTGTTGAGATTGCCGGAATTACCACTATATTGCAACTGAATGTTAATAGTGGAACTAATGCTCAATTTGCTGGCGTTGTAACAGCCTCTGCATTTTATGGTAATGGAAGTAATTTAACTGGGATTGATGCCACAGCATTAAAAGACTCTAATGGTAATGTTAAAATACAAGCACAAGCTTCTGGTGCTGTTGTTACTGGAATTTTAACAACTGGAAATGTTACTGTTGGTGGAGCCACAACATCTTTAGTTGTTAATGGCGATTTAAGAGTTACTGGAGTTATTACAACAGGAACCTCTACAATTACTTTAAACGGCAATACAAATACTATAACTGTTGGAAACGCTTTCCTTTCTTCTACCGCTGGTGTTGGATTAGGTTCCACAACTACAGCAGGTAGAAATGCTGGTGTTGGAACAGTTATTGGTTCTATGATTTTTAATTCAGACACTCAATCTATAGAGTCATATAGTGGAGCAGGTGGTTGGAGAACAGTAAAAAATATGCAACAAATAACACAATATTTTGTATATACAAGTCCAACAACAGCAAATTTAACTTCAACTTATAATTTTGGTCCAGATGCTACTGTAGATATCCTTCATTTAAGTACCGGAGCTAATGGTTCTTCTGGTTCTCCAGGAAATCCAGGTAATGATAGTGGTGGTCAAGGTGGAGCTGGGGGCGCTGGCGGATCTTTAAATTATAAAATTGGTCAAACCATAGCACAAACAGGAACTTCTTTCCCAGTTACAACTCCATCATATCCATCACCAGCAATGCCATCACCACAACCTGGTGGCGGTCCATATGCTGGTGGACCTGGCAATCCTGGTCCAAACATGTATGCTGGAATCCCGGGAACGAATGCTTCTTTTACCATTACTCCATTTGCTCCTTATTTCCCAGCATATACTTTATCAAATGGCAATGGTGGTGCTGGAGGTCCTGGAGGAAATTCTCAGTTTGCTGGTGATGGTGGATCAGGTGGTGGTGGTGGTCTAATAGTCGCACCTAACGGCGCTCTGCCAGCACCTTTAGCACCATCAACAGATAATACAATAATAGGAACGGCTGGTGGAACTGCTAGTGGCACCGGTGGAAGAAACCCAGGTCCAGGTGGATCTGGTGGACAAGGATATGGTGCCGGTGGTGGCGGAGGTGCTGGTGGTGCTGAACACTATGGTTCTACAACAGGAGGTGCTGGTGGAGGTGCGGGTTCACCAGGAATTATGATCATTAAAGTCACGGGATACCAATCTTAAGGGAGGAGCAATAAAATGAATCACTTTGCTTCAATTGATAGTAACAATATTGTTCAACAAGTAATTGTTCTGACAGATGAGTGTATTACTAATCCAGAAACCAACCAAGTTGATGTTTCATATGGAGAAATCTTTTGTAATGAAAACTATGGTGGCAGATGGGTTAGTACCTGTGTGTTAAATATTGTTCATGACGAGTGTACTCCAGAGCAGTGCAGAAAGTATGCTAGAATTGGAGATACTTATGATGAAACGCAGGATGCTTTTATTCCTCCACAACCATATCCATCTTGGATTTTAAACGATCACTTCGAATGGGAACCTCCAATAGCAGCACCAACTGTAGAAAGAACTGAAGTTCCTGCAGGTAAAAGTTATGAGTGGGACGAAGAAGCATACCAAGCAGACAATGCTACTGGTTGGGTTTATATTGATCGGGTAAATCCAGCACTAGAAAAGCTAAAAGAGTTGGGTATAACTAAAGAAGAACTGAAAGAAATTTTAGGTCTATAAAAAATATTTTTTTGTTATGAACAAATTTGAAATAACACCAATTTTTCCAACTGTCTTATGCACTTTTTTTGTGAATAATGATGCACAAAGTTATTATGAAAAATTAATAGAGACAAACTCTTTTAAAGATACTACTTTTGGTACGGGATCTCAAGTTAGTCTAAATTATAATGTTTTGGATAAATTTAAAGTTATAAAAGACCAGATTGAAAATGGGTTTATAGAATTTAAAAATAATATTTTGGGATTAGAAACGACCAATTTTAAAATGACTACATCGTGGGTTACAAAAACACCACCAAATTGTGGTTCTCAAAGGCATTCACATAAAAATTCATATTATAGTGGAGTTTTATATTTGACAGATCATCTCGATCAATCACCAATATTATTTTTTAATCCAAATGACAGCAAAAATTCTATCCTTACAAATCCAGAAAAAGAATATAATAATTTCAATTCAAAAACATGGAGTGTTCATCCAGAGAAAAATAAAGTTATATTATTCCCAAGTCATATTGACCATATGATACTTAAAAATTTCTCTAATAAAGATAGATACTCAGTTGCTTTTAATTTTTTTCCCTTTGGTGAATTTGGTAGTGACGACTCTAGAATAAATTTATTTCTATAATATGTTAGTCAAACATTTTGATGGAGAATTTCCATATATTTCTATGGAAAATGTTTATGATGAAAATGAACTTTCTATTATTTGGGAGGAGTTAAATTTTTTATGTTATCCTAAAAATTTTTTACCTCCAGAAAAATCAGGTACAGCTAAAAAAAATGGAGAAATCTTAAAAAGAAATAATTGTATATGGTTGGATAAATTCTATTCTGATCGAGAGTATTCAAATATATTGAAGTTAAATAAAAAAATTATTGAAATTGAGGTCCAAGAAAAAATTTTTAGAGGCAATCCATCTTGGTTTTTTCAAAGTATAGAAATTGGTTCATACAATACTTTAATCTCTTATTATGAAAATGGTGACTACTATAAGCAACATAAAGATCAATCTTTGGCTACATGCTTGACATGGCTCTATAAGGAACCAAAAAAATTTAAAGGTGGAGATTTATTATTTTATCTTGGAGATGATATGTTTTTTGTTGAAATAAAAAATAATATGTCTATTATATTTCCATCATGTATAACACATTCCGTTACTATCATAGAAATGAATGATGAGGAATGTCATAAAAAAAATGGTAGATTTTGTATGACTCAGTTTTTACATGCTGCCTAATCATGAATAAAGATTTCATTTTCAAAAGGGAAAAGTGTTTAACAAAAGGGCAGTGTGAAATTATTATTAATTATTTCGATCAATCTAAAAAAATAGTAACAAAAAGAAATTATCTTCTTGTTCCTGGGTTTGCTTGCGGTGATATAAGTAAAGACACTTTTTCATTTCTTTTTAAATCTCTTCAAGGACCATTTGTTGAATATTGTGAAGAATATTCTTTTCTCAAAAAGTTATATTATCCTTGGGGATTAGATGGTCTTTATAATATACAAAAATATGAACCAGGAAATAGTTATCCTGGTGAGCACATGGAGCACGGGAATGTGGAACCAGATCAAAGAAGAATACTTGCCTGGATGATCTATCTAAATGATATTCACGATGATGGTGGAACTTGTTGGCCACAACAAAACTTTACATCCACTCCTAGAGAAGGGGACTTATATATTTGGCCAGCAGGATGGACACATAGCCATTATGGTATAGTTTCAAATACAGAAACAAAATATATTATGACTGGATGGTGTAGTTTATATCCAGGTCAAAATCAAAATTATGATTTGGTCTAATATAATCTAATAAATAACTAAAAAGACCTATAATGTCTAGAAACAGAGAGTTATCTCAATTCCCTGAGTTTTTAACAGTAAATGATACTTACGGGTCCGTTGGGATTGGAACAAGTCTCACTGTAACTGGACTGGGAACTTTTGCAAATGACTTATATGTAGGTGGAACTTTATATGCACCTTCATTAAATATCACTGGCGGAGCAACTTTAGGTGATGACCTAACCACAAGAAACATAAGTGCTTCTGGTATTGTTACTGTTACTGGAATCACAGATCTTAATGGTGATCTAGACGTAGATGGACATGCAGAGTTTGATAATGTAAGAGTCTCTGGCATCACTACATTTGAGAGTAACATCTATCTTGGTAATAGTGACAAAGTTATCATGGGAGGAGGAGACTCTTTCCAACTCTACCATGATGGAAGTAATTCATATATTGTAGATTCTGGTGCAGGAGATTTATATCTTAGAGGAACTGGTGCTATTAGGCTCCAAAATTCTGCGGGCACGGAAGATTATGCCATATTCAATGATTCTGGGACAACAGAACTTTATTATGATAACTCTAAGAAATTAGAAACAACCACTGATGGTATTAGTGTTACTGGTAATATTGTTGCAAGTGGTAATGTAACAGTTGGCGGAACATTAATCTATGAAGATGTCACTAACGTAGATTCTGTAGGTATTGCCACTGCAAGAGCAGGTTTAAGAATCACTGGTGGTGGACTTGATGTAGTTGGTGTTGCCACTTTTAACAACGGCATCAGCACCCTAGATGTAATTGGACATACTGAACTTGATCAGTTAAGAGTATCTGGTGTTTCTACATTCGTCGGTATTGTTACCTCACAGAGTAATGTATTTGTCGGTAACAATCTAAGTGTTGCTGGAAATGCAAGAGTTGTAGGAGTTCTAACAGTCGGATCATCATCCATTACACTTGATGGAAGTACAAACACGATTAATGTTGGAGCAGGAGTTACTGTACATACAACCACAGTAGCAGTTAATCAATTAGAGGTCGCTGGTCTTTCCACATTCACTGGAATTGGAACCTTTAAAAATGATCTTTATGTTGGTGGAACTCTTTATACTCCATCACTGGTTGTTGAAGGTGGTGCCACTCTAGGTGAAGATATAAGCACAAGGAATCTTAATGCTTCTGGCATTGCTACAGTTGCTGGAGCAACAGATCTAAATGGCGATCTAGATGTTGATGGGCACACTGAGTTAGACAATGTAAACATTAGTGGTATTGTAACTGCTTTCAATATTGATGTAGATGGTCATACCGAACTTGATAATGTTAACATTTCTGGTATTCTTACTGCCACCAGTGCCAATTTCAGTGGTAACGTAAGTGTCCTTGGTAACTTAATTTATGAGGATGTTGTTAACGTTGATTCGGTTGGAATCGCAACAGCAAGATCAGGATTAAGAATCACTGGCGGTGGACTAGATGTTGTTGGTGTTGCCACTTTTGCGAACGCTATCGATGCTAATGGTGACATAGATGTTGATGGGCACACTGAGTTAGACAATGTTAATGTTTCTGGTATTTCTACATTCTCAGGGAACATTGATGCCAACGGTGATTTAGATGTAGATGGACATGCCGAGTTTGATAATGTTAATGTTTCTGGTGTTCTCACGGCAACATCATTTGTTGGTGACGGATCTCAACTGACTGGTGTAAGTGGATTTGCAACGGCACTTAGTAATGATCAAACCAGTCCATTAAATAAGATCTTTAAGACTCCAAAAGCACTTTATATTCCACCGAACACTCAAGCAGATGTTAATGTAAGTGTATATGAAGGTAGTCTTGCATTTATGAGAGAGAATGTGATTGTGGTTGGTTCTGGTGCCACATTCCACATTGGTGCTGGAACAACATTAAAAACTAACGTACTAAACCTTTTCTAAATAAATAAAAGAAAAGCATTCCAAATAAATGTCTGAGTTAAGAGTAGACAATATTGTAAGTGAAGACGGGAGTACTGCTCCGGTTTATAGCAAAGGGATGACCATTGGAGCAGGTCAAACTCTTACCTGTGCTGGAAATTTTACGGTCCAATCTGCAGTTAACTTTAACCAGGGTGCCTATGTTGCTGGTGTTGTAACTTTTGCCTCTGGTATTGATATTCTTTCGCCAGGAATTCAGTTAAGTGGAATTCTAA
>Ga0194116_10002066_pt1 | contig 26750 bp, 25 predicted proteins | sample TA2MahsurfametaG_4_FD_148617 | JGI IMG/M metagenome (GOLD analysis project Ga0194116, IMG submission 148617) | Freshwater microbial communities from Lake Tanganyika, Tanzania - TA2015008 Mahale S9 surface | ecosystem: Environmental > Aquatic > Freshwater > Lake | place: Tanzania: Lake...
ATGCAGCGTATCGGCGCTGCAAAAACCCAGGCCGCGCAGATCGAAGCCTTCCAGGATGTTCAGCATTTGCAGCACGTGCACGCCGGAAGATGCCGGGGGCGGTGGCAACAAAACCTCAAAACCGCGATAGGGACCGCGTAGGGGTGCGCGCTCAATCGTTACGAAATCCGCGATATCGGCCGCCGAGACAATGCCGCCTGCCTTCCTGATGCCATCGGCAATCGCGCTGCCCAAAACACCATTCAATACACCTGGCCCCTCACGCGCAATCAGCGTGAGGGTTTCGGCATAGTCCGCCTGGATCAGTCGCGCCCCTGGCTTGATCGGCGCGCCACCAGGCAAAAGCAACGCGGCAATGGCGGGATCGCGCGCCAGATCATGCGCAGCTTCATTGATGCATTCCGCCAGATAAGGCGTGACGTTAAAGCCGCGCGCCGCATGGCGGATGGCCGGCGCCATTACATCGGCCAGGGACATGCTGCCGAAGCGCGCCAGCGTTTCGCACCAGGCGCGCAGAATGCCCGGCACCGCGACGGAAAGCGGGCCAACAATATTGGCACGGCCCGTTGCTTCGAAATTCATCGCATTGGCCGGTTCAGCCGGCGTGAACATATCAGCGCGCGATGCGGCGGGCGCGGTGGAAAGCCCATCAATCACCGTATGCCGACCATCAGGCAGGCGCAGATGCGCCATGCCACCGCCAAGAATGCCGACCATCATGGGTTCCACCACCGTCAGCGCAAACAACGCGGCAATGGCGCCATCTACCGCATTGCCGCCGGTGGCCAGCATCTCGGCCCCCGCAGCCGAGGCCAGAGGGTGGTTCGTCACCACCATGCCGCGCGTGCCGATGGCAGGGCTCTTATCCGTGGTGAAACGCGAAGCTGCGCGTGCGCGCCAATCCTGGGTCATGAGATTTTGCTTTCTATTGCCGTACCCGCATAAGCATAAGCGCGCCGACTGCCGCCACGCCCAGCAAGGCCGTGAACCACAAGGAAGCCGCGCCGAAATCATCCAGCAGCAGCCCAAACAACAAGGGCGCGAAAGCCTGTGAAGCCCGCGCCGGCGCGGTGATGAAACCCTGGCGCTGGCCATAGCCAATGGGACCGAATAGCGCCAAGGGTAGCGTCCCGCGCGTGATGGTCAGCAGGCCATTCCCCGCGCCGTGAATAATCACAAACAGCGCAGCAAAGGGCGCACCCAGCGCCATCAGAACGGCCACCGCCACCGGATGCGCGCCCGCAGCAATACGCGCAGAGAAAAGCGGATTCATCTTACGCATGATGGTGAATTCCACCACGCGCGCCGCGACCTGCGCCGGGCCCATCAGCGCGCCGGCTGCAATCGCCGCGGCGAGCGATGTGCCGGCGGATTGCAACAAGCCCGGCAAATGCGCACCAAGCGCGGTGGAGCTGAAACTCGCCGTCGCCAACACAAAAGCCAGCAGGATCATATCGCTTTTGCGGTCACGCGATTCCTCAGCCGCAAGCGGTGGCGCGGCTTCCTTCGGCGGGGGCGGCGGTGCCTTCGGGATCAGCCAGCGATTGAGCGGCAGGCAGATGAAAAGATGCAAGGCCACCCAGCCCAAGCAGGCGCCGCGCCAGCCCCATTCCGCCTCCATCAGCGCGGAAAGCGGCCAGCCAACCGTGCTGGCAAAGCCCGCAATCAGCGTAATGCCAGTGATGCTACTCCGCGCTTCCTTGCCATAGAGCCCGGCAAGGGTCGCAAAGGCCGCATCATAAAGCCCCATCGCCATGGCAATGCCAATGATGAACCAGCTTAGGATCAGTAAAGGCAGGCCATTGGCAAAGGCCATGATCAGCAGGCCGAGGATGAAAATCACGTTCGAAATGGCCAGCACATCGCGCCCGCCGCGCTGATCAATCGCGCGGCCCGCTGCGGGGCCAAGCAGCGCGGTCAGCAGCAACGAACCCGAGAACACGCCAAAGACCATCGCTCGTGACAGGCCCAGATCCTCGGCAATGGGCGCGGCCAGAATCGCCGGCAGGTAGTAGGAAGACGCCCAGGCCAGGGTCTGGGTGGTGCCGAGCACCGTCACCACCCTGGCCTTGGAAGCTTTTGTACTCACTGAAAAAAGCCCAAGCGCGCGATCAATCCGTAATGGCGCGGCCGCGCGCTGCGGCGTAGCGCTCCGCAAACCGGCCCTTCACTTCCGGGTTGATGATACGCGGCGGCATTTTGGCGGCAGCGCAGGCGGAAAAGGCTTCAGCTGCAATGCGCGTAATCATGGAACGGCTTTCATGCGTGACGCCCGCGGTATGCTGCGTGCAGATCACGGCCGGGTGCCACAAAAGCGGGTGATCCTTGGGCGGCGGTTCCTGTTCCCAGACATCCAAGCCGGCCGAGGCCAATTGCCCGGATTCCAAAGCCGCCAGCACGGCGTTTTCGTCATGGATGGAACCGCGCGCAGTGGTGACCAGGATGGCGCCCTTCTTCATGCCGGCCAGCGCCTTGGCATCAATAATGGCGCGGCTTTGTGGCGTGAGCGGGCAATGCACGCTGACAATATCGGATTGCGCCAGCAATTCGGCCAATTCCACCTTTTCCGCGCCACGCTTGGCCACGGTTTCGGCATCCACATAGGGGTCATAAGCCAGCACGCGGCAATTGAAGGCGGCCTTCACAATGGCGGTGGTGCGCGAGCCCACATTGCCAATGCCAATCACGCCAACCGTCTTGCCGAGCAGATTATTGCCCATGAAGACTTCGCGCTTCTTGGCTTCACCCGCGCGCATGGCGGCATGGGTTTGCGGCATTTTCTTGATCAACGCCAGCATCATGCCAACGGCGTGTTCCGCCACGGCTTCGGCATTGCCGCCGGCCTGGTTCACCAGCAGCACGCCGGCCTTGGTGCAGGAATCAGGGTTGATCGTGTCATACCCCGCGCCCTGGGATGCGACCATCAGCAGATTGGGCAGGCGCGCCAGCAGCGCATCATTCACATGAAACGCCTTGGGCAATTCATCGCGCGATGCGCGCACATAATAGCCATCACAAGTGGCAAGTTCAGCCAGCGCGGCTTCTTCGCCATTTTCCAGGGAAAGCCGCACCACTTCCAAGGCAGGATCGGCGGTGGCGGTTTCCAGAAAGCTGGGATGCGGCACGCGTTCCAGATAGGCGACGCGGAATGGCTTATTGACTGCGGACAAGTTCACTTCCCCCATTTCTCAATGCGGCGATGCTAGACCCGGTTTTGCGAGGGCGCCAGACCGGAGGTCTATCGCTTAACCGTCAGCAGATAAGCCACAATATCATCCAACTCCTCCCGGCTCAGGCGGTAATCCGGCATATTGGCATGCGGCGTGCGCAAATAGGCGCGGAGCGACATGGAAGTTGTGGAAGGCAGCGCAGCAATGGCGGCGAAGCTTGGCGCCATATCCGTGGTGGGGCCGGGGCCACCAGGCGCAATGCGGTGGCAATTGGCGCACCAAGTGGCAGCCAACTACTTGCCGGCAACGGGGTCTCCGGGTTCCATTTGCGCCAGCGCCGCACCCGGCAGCGCGGCCGGTATCAAGGCAAGCAACCAAGGGCGCATGGTGATCCTCCGGCAGGTTCATAACATGGCGGCGCCTCAGGCGAGGTAATTGCCCCCATTGATGTGATAAACCTGACCCGTGATCCAGGCGGCTTGATCAGACGCAAGATAGGCCATGAGGCCCGCGATTTCTTCCGGCCGACCCATGCGCCCCAACGGGATTTGCTGTGCCATGACGGCAAGTTCCGCTTCACTATTGCCGTAGCGTGGCTGGGCGGTATCGGTCAGCCCCGGCGCAATGGCGTTCACGCGAATGCCATGCGGCGCCAAGGATAGGGCCATGGACCGTGTCATGCCGATCATGCCGGCCTTGGTCGCGGTGTAATGCACCCCAAGCGGCGCCCCCCGGACCGAGGAGGAGGAAAGGTTGATGATCACCCCTTTGATCCCCGCCGCCACCATGGCGCGCGCCGCGGCCTGGGCGCAAAAGGCGCTGCCCTTCAGGTTAACGGCAATCACCCGGTCCCATTCGGCTTCCGTCATGTGCAGAAATTCAACGCGCGGGAAAATACCGGCATTATTCACCATCACGTCAATCCGCCCGAGTGCGGCAATGGTCTGTTCCACCAGGGCGGCCGCGCCGGCGGCGGTGCCGACATCGCCCCGGATCAGCGCGGCGCGGCGGCCTGAGGTGCGGATTTCGGCCGCCACGGCCTCGGCTTGGGCCTGATCATCCAGCCAATTGATCGCGACATCATGCCCTGCCGCCGCCAGGGCGCGCCCGGCAGCGGCCCCAATGCCCTGCTGCGCGCCGGTTACCAGCGCCACCCTTGTTTCGCCTGCCATGGTCTGAACCCCCGCTTTCGGGGTCAGGCTAGGCGCAAAAACCCCGCCTGTCTTGAGGGCTTGCCCCGGCGCCCGCGCAGTGGCACCCCTTGTCAGAGAGGGAGGCGGAGCTGTGGATATTGCTGGGATGTTCTCGTTGCAGGGGCGCGTGGCGCTGGTGACTGGTGCGTCCGGCGTTCTGGGCGCGCATTTCGCGCGGGTTTTGCATGGCGCGGGTGCCTCCGTGGCCTTGGCCGCGCGGCGGGAAGCGGCGACGGCGGCGCTGGCTGCCGAATTGGGTGAGCGCGCGGTTTCCGTGCCCCTGGATGTGACAGCGCCCGAGACCATCGCGCCCGCCTTCGCCGCCGCGGAAGCTGCCTTCGGCGCGCCATGCGATATTCTGGTGAATAATGCCGGCATCGCCATGACCAAGCCCGCCTTGCAACAGAGCGCCGAGGATTGGGATGCGGTGCAGGATGTGAATCTGCGCGGCTGTTTTCTGGTGGCTCAGGAAGCCGCCAAGCGGCTGGTGGCCGCCAAGCGTCCGGGTGTGGTGGTGAATATCGCCTCTGTCCTTGGGCAGCGCATTATTCCGGGCGTGGTCGGCTATACCGCCGCAAAGGCAGGGCTGCTGCACATGACGCGCCATTTGGCAGTGGAATGGGCGCGGCATGGCATTCGGGTGAATGCGATTGCGCCTGGCTATATCGCCACCGATATCAACCGCGACTACTTCGCCTCTGAGTCAGGGCAGGCGATGATCAAGCGCATCCCGCAGCGCCGGCTTGGCGCCGCCGAGGACCTTACCGGGCCGCTATTGCTGCTTTCTTCCGATGCCGGTGCGCATATGACCGGCGCGGTGGTCACGGTGGATGGCGGCCATTCAATCAACCCACTTTAGGTGTTGCTGTCATGGAATTTTCTCTGCCCCCCGAAATTGACGATATGCGCCGGCGCATCCGCCGCTTTGTGGATGAAAAGCTGATCCCGCTGGAATCCGACCGCGCGAATTTCGATGAGCATGAAAATATCGCACCAAATGTGTTGGCGGAAATGCGTAAGGCAGCCAAGTCGGAAGGGCTTTGGGCGCTGCAAATGCCAAAGCGCCTAGGCGGGCAGGAATTGCCGCGCATTGGCATGGCCGCCTGTTATGAGGAAATGAATCGCTCGATCTTCGGGCCGGTGGTGTTCAATAGCGCCGCGCCGGATGACGGCAATATGATGATCCTGGATCGCGTTTTGCCGGAAGCGATGAAGCCGCGTTGGCTGCACCCGATTGTGAATGGCGATGTGCAATCCGCCTTCGCCATGACGGAACCGGATGGCTGCGGTTCAGACCCGAACCTGACCTATACCAAGGCAGAACGCGTGGGGAATGATCGCTGGCGGATCACCGGGCGCAAATGGTTCATCACCGGCGCCGGCAATGCAAAGATTTTTATTATCATCGCGCGCACATCGGATGACCCGCGCAAGGGGCTTTCGGCCTTTCTGTTCAGCGCCGATCAACCAGGTTGGAAGATCGTGCGCCGCATCCCGATCATGGGGCCGGAAGAACATGGCGGGCATTGCGAATTGGAATTCGATGGCCTCGAAATCCCCAATGAGCATTTGTTGATGAGCGAAGGCGATGGGCTGAAGCTAACGCAAATGCGCCTTGGCGTGGCGCGGTTGACGCATTGCATGCGCTGGCTGGGCTTGTCTCGGCGTGCTTTGGAAATCGCCATGGAACGCATTGCGCAGCGCGATTCCTTCGGCATGAAGCTGATTGATCGCGAAAGCGTGCAGGGGCTGGTTGGCCAGGCGGCGATGGAAATCGAGATCGGCCGGTTGCTGACCATGAAGGCGGCCTGGGTGCTGGACCAGGGCGGATTCGCGCGGAAGGAAGTTTCCATGGCGAAGATCGTGGTCGCGGATGCTTTGCAAAAATCCGTGGATACGGCGCTGCAATTGCTGGGTGCGCGCGGCTATTCCAAGGATACGGTGATTGAATGGATGTACCGCTATGCCCGCCAGGCGCGGCTGGTGGATGGCGCATCCGAAGTGCATCGCATGGTGTTGGCCAATACATTGCGGGCGGAGGGTTCTGGATTCTTCGCCTGGGGTCCGCCCAAGCATGGATGAGGCGCGGCGCGCAAAACTGAAGGATTGGCTGCGCGGGGCGACCGGCGCGGCTGATCTTGAACTTGGCGCCATGGCCTTGCTTTCCGGCGGCGCCATTCAGCAGAATTGGGCCTTGGATGTGACGCTGGCGGGGCGTGAAGAAGCCTGGGTGCTGCGTACGGATAATGCCGCGACCTTGGCGGTTTCCCTTCCACGCACTGGGGAATTTGCGCTCTTGAGGGCAGCTTTTGCGGCTGGCGTGACGGTGCCGACGCCGCTTTATTTGTGTGAGGATAGCGGGGTGCTTGGCGCGCCGTTTTTCATCATGCGCCGCGTGCAGGGCATTGCTGCCGGGCATCGCGTGGTGAAAAGCGAAACGCTTTGCGGTGGGCGAGATGCGGCGGTGCAAGCGCTTGGGCGCGAATTGGCGCGCATTCATCGCATCACGCCGCCGCGCGCGGATTTGGCGTTTTTGGGCGCGCCGCCCGCCGATGCCTGCCTGGCTTTCGTGGCAGAACAGCGCGCTGCGCTGGATCGGCAGGCGCTGCCGCGCCCGGTCTTGGAATGGGGCTTGCGGCATTTGGAACGCACCGCGCCGCCGCCTTTGCCGCCCGTACTCAACCATAATGATTTCCGCACCGGCAATCTGATGTTAGCCGAAGCGGGCGTGACCGCCGTGCTGGATTGGGAATTCGCTGCCTGGGGCGAGCCGCATGCTGACCTTGGTTGGTTCTGCGCCAAATGCTGGCGCTTCGGCAGTGCTTATGAAGCGGGTGGCATTGGCGCACGTGAAGCCTTTTATGCCGGCTATGCCGCGGAAGCAGGCCATGCGGTGGATGCGGCGCGTGTCACCTGGTGGGAATTGGCTGCGCATATTCGGTGGGCAGTGATTGCGATTGACCAGGCGGCGCGGCATTTGTCTGGCAAGGAAACCAGCCTGGAATTGGCGCTGACCGGCCATATAGTGCCGGAGCTTGAATGGGAAATCCTGAATATGACGGGGGTGCCCCATGCAGCGTGAAGCCCCGGTAGGACCCAATCTGCTGGCAACCGCCCGAGATGCGTTGTTGCAGGAAATCCTACCAAAGCTCTCTGGCACGGATGCCTTCACCGCGCGCATGATCGCCAATGCCATGGCGATCGCGGCGCGTGAGGCTGTGCAGGATGACGATTGGGTGGCGGCAGCGCGCACCACCATGCAACGCCTGACGGGCGCGACTGCCGCACCGGACCGTGCCTTGTCGGCTGCGATACGTACGGGCGCTTATGATCCGGGCAGCAAGCATCACACGGAAGTAGCGGCGCTGTTGCGCGATGCGGCGCGGCGGCGCTGCGCCATCAGCGTGCCCCGGGTTTTGGGAAAGGCTTGAACCATGCTGGATGATTTGCCGCAGACCCCCGCCAATTATGTGGCGCTTTCCCCGATTTCCTTTCTGCCGCGTGCGGCGCATGTCTGGGGCAAGCGGATTGCCATTATCCATGGTGCGCGACGCATTACCTATGCGCAGTTTCTGGAACGTAGCCGCCGCCTGGCATCAGCCCTGCGCGGTGCAGGGATTGCGCCGGGCGATGTGGTGGCAGCACTGCTCCCGAATATTCCAGAAATGCTGGAAGCGCATAATGGCGTGCCCATGGCGCATGCGGTGCTCTGCCCCATCAATACGCGCTTGGATGCAGCGACGGTGCGCTTCATTCTGGGCCATTCCGGCGCGAAAATCCTGCTGCTGGACCGTGAATTTGCAGCGCTGGTGAATGCCGCGTTGGAGGGTCTGGAAAACCCGCCGCGCATCATCATCATTGATGACCCCGAAGGCCCGGGTGGTGCCGCGATTGACGCCACCCCTTATGAGGATTTCATAGCTGGCGGTGATGCTGCTTTTCTCGTGGCGCCACCGACAGATGAATGGGCCGCGATTTCGCTTTCCTATACTTCCGGCACTACAGGTGACCCCAAGGGGGTCGTGGTGCATCACCGTGGCGCCTATCTGAATGCCTGCGGCAATGCGCTTTCCTTCGGCTTGAATGCGCAAAGCGTCTATCTTTGGACGCTGCCAATGTTTCATTGCAATGGCTGGACCTATACCTGGGCGGTCACGCTGCAAGGTGGCACTCATGTCTGCCTGCGCCGTGTGGAGCCTGCGCGGATTTTCGCGTTGATTGCAGAACATGGCGTGACGCACCTCTGCGCCGCGCCGGTGGTGCTGACCATGCTGATTCATGCACCGGAAGACCAGCGGCGCAGCTTCGCGCATCGGGTTGGCATTGCAACCGGAGGTGCGGCACCGCCATCACCGGTGATTGCGGCGATGGAGACACTCGGCTTCGATGTCACGCATCTTTATGGCCTGACGGAATGCTATGGCCCATCGCTACTATGTGCCTGGCAGCCCGGTTTGCATGACCTGTCCTTGCCGGAAAAAGCCGCCTTCATGGCGCGGCAGGGGGTAGCTTTGCCAACACTGGAAGAAGCCACCGTTATCAATACCGAAACAGGCGCGGCGGTGCCGGCCGATGGCGTGACAATTGGTGAGATTGCCATTCGCGGCAATACGGTAATGAAGGGCTATCTCCGCAACCCCAAGGCCAATGCAGCGGTATTCGTGGATGGCTGGTTCCGCACCGGTGATCTGGGGGTGCTGCACCCAGACGGCTATATCGAAGTGAAGGACCGTGTCAAGGATATTGTGATCTCGGGCGGGGAAAATATCAGCAGCCTGGAAGTGGAAGAAGCGCTCTATCGCCACCCGGATGTGATGGAAGCCGCCGTGGTGGCACACCCGGATGAAAAATGGGGCGAGGTGCCGCATGCCTTCATTGCGTTGAAGCCGGGGGCCTCGGAAAACCGCGATGGCATCATTGCCTTCTGCCGTACCAATCTGGCGGGCTTCAAGGTGCCGCGCCATATCAGCTTCGGGCCGTTACCCAAAACTGCAACCGGCAAGATCCAGAAATTCGAATTGCGCGCCCGCGTGCGCGGTGGCTGAGGCTTCATGACAGAACTTCCCAAACCTGGCGCACTGACGGGCCTTTGCGTTATTGACCTGACCCGCGTGGTGGCCGGCCCGCTTTGCGCGCAAATGCTGGGCGATCTCGGGGCCGAAATCATCAAACTGGAACGCCAAGGCAATGGCGATGATCTGCGAGCACTTGGCCCGCCCTTCGTACCCGGCAGTGATGACAGCACCTATTTCGTTTCGCTCAATCGGAACAAACGCTCGCTCAGTCTGGATTTCACGCAAGCGGAAGGTGCTGCCATTCTGAAGCGCATCGTGGCGAAGGCGGATGTGCTGATCGAGAATTTCCGCACCGGCACGCTTGCGCGTTACGGCTTGGGATATGAGGATTTGCGCGCGATCAATCCGCGCTTGATCTATTGTTCCGTCACCGGCTTTGGTCAGGATGGGCCTTACGCGCATCGCTCTGGCTATGATTTCGTCGCGCAAGCCATGGCCGGCTTGATGGAAGTGACCGGCGAAGCCGATGGCAAACCAGGTGGCGGCCCGCAGCGTGTCGGCGTGCCGGTTGCGGATATGTTCACGGGTTTCGCGGCTGCGGTTTCAATCCTTGCGGCGCTCCGCCATCGTGATCAAACTGGTGAGGGGCAATATTGCGAAGTTTCCCTTTACGAGACCATGGTTTCGTTGATGCAGGCGCCCATGGCATCCTGGCTTAATGCCGGCAAGCTGATGCAGCGCACCGGCAATGATGCGGTGGTGGCGGTGCCTTATGGCGTGTTTCAAGGCTCGGATTCCAAATTCGTCATTGGTGTTTTGAATGACCGAGAATTCGTCCGGCTTGCGGCGGCACTTGGCCATGCTGAATGGGCGGAAGATGACCGGTTTCGCCGCGCGCGCGACCGTGCGGCCAATCGCGATTTGCTGCTTGGCATGATGCATGATGTGCTGTACCAAAAGCCAAGGGCTGAATGGTTGGCGGTATTGGAAGATGCGAAAATCACCTCAGGCCCCATCAATACAGCAGCAGATGTAGAAGCCGACCCTCACGCAAAGGCGCGCGGCTTGATCGTGGAAGTGCCGCATCATGCGGGCGGGCGCGTGCGGGTGCCGGCTTCACCGCTGCATCTTGCCGCGACACCAGTCACCTATCGCTACGGTATTCCAGCACCTGGTGAGCATACGGATGCGGTGCTACGTGAATTTGCTGACATGACAATGGAAGAAATCGCCGCGGCCCGTGCCGCTGGCGTCTTGTAAGGGGGCTACGCCATGGCTGGGCTTCGGTTTGATTTGCGCGACGCGCCGGAAGGTTCGGCGGAGCTGCGTGTGGAAGTGCGTGCATTTCTGCAAGAACACGTGGCAAATTTCACACCGGAAATCCGTGCACGATCCTGGATGGGGTTCGACCGTGACTTCACCCGCGCTGTTGGCGCCAAGGGCTGGATTGGCATGTGCTGGCCGCGCGAGTTTGGCGGCGGCGAGAAAAGTTTTCTGGAACGCAATATCGTACTGGAAGAAATGCTCGCTGCCGGTGCGCCGGTGGGGGCGCATTGGATCGGGGATCGGCAATCCGGCCCGCTGATCCTGCGGCTTGGGACGGAAGAGCAGAAGCGCCATTTCCTGCCGCGGATCGCAAGCGGCGAATACGCGTTTTGCATCGGCCTTTCTGAACCTGATTCGGGAAGCGATCTGGCGTCACTCCGCACCAAGGCAGAAAAGGTGGATGGCGGCTGGAAGCTGAATGGCCGCAAGATCTGGACCACCTTCGGCCATCTTTGCGATTGGATGATTGCGCTGGTGCGTACCTCACCAGCGCCGGAAGGGGGCGCGCGGCATATTGGGCTTTCGCAGGTGCTGGTGAATTTGCGCGCGCCGGGTGTGCATATTCGCCCAATCCGCGACCTGGTGGGTGAGAAGGGTTTCAATGAAATCACCTTCGATGATGTGATGCTGCCAGAAGACGCGCTGGTCGGGCAGGAAGGCGCCGGTTGGGCGCAGGCGACGAGTGAATTGGCGTTTGAACGCAGCGGACCGGATCGGTATTTGTCATCACATCCTTTGCTTGAGGCAGCGATGACAACGCTGAAGCAGGATGGCGCGGCGGCGCCTGCACTCGGGCGCCAAGTCGCGCGGCTTTGGGCTCTGCGCAACATGTCAGTTGCAGTTGCCGGCATGTTGGAAGATGGGCAGGACCCGGTGCGGCAAGCGGCTTTGGTTAAGGATTTAGGGAATGACTTCGAACAGGCCCTGCCCAATATAGTGCGCGATCTGATCGCCACCGAAGACATGCCAGAGGATATGCGCCGCATGCACGCTTATCTAACTCAGATTGTGCCAACTTTTTCCTTGCGCGGCGGCACGCGGGAAATCATGCGCGGCATCATCGCGCGCGAATTGGGGCTGCGCTGAAATGGCAAGCGATATCGCCGCGGAACTTGCCGAACAGGCAGATCGTGCGCTTGCGGATGCGGCGGATGTCACGGTGCTGCGTGCGCTTGAAGCGGGCAGCTGGCCCGCTGCTACTTGGGATGCCATGGCTGCACTCGGCCCGAATGGTGCGCTTGTGCCGGAAGATGCGGGCGGTGTTGGTCTTGGTTTTGCAGATGTCGCGCCCTTGCTGGAAGTGCTGGGGCGCCATGCCGCGCCCATACCGCTGGCAGAAAGCATTTTCGGCAGCGCCTTGCTGGCAGCAGCGGGCATCACACCGCCGGATGGCGTGCTGAGTTTCGGCGCGCGCAATGGTGCCATTCCCTGGGGGCGCCATGCCGGCCATATCGCGCTTTTGGATGGCGCGCGCATCGCGCTTTACCCGGCGGCCGCGCTTGAATGGGAAGAAACCAGCAATATCGGCCATGAAGCGCGTGATCGCGCGCGCATTATCGGCGCACCGCTCGCAGATGCAGCCCTACCCAATGGCTGGGGTGCGGAGGCGGGCCTGCTTTGCACCGCGCTGATGCGATCAGCGCAGATCGCGGGTGCGATGCAGGCAGCTTTGGCGCTGGCGGTAGATCACGCCAATACGCGCAAGCAATTTGGTCGCCCGATTGGGCGATTTCAGGCTATTCAACAGCAGCTCGCAGTTTTTGCGGCAGAGACCTCAGCCGCTTCAGTGGCCGCTGCCGCGGCGGCGCGCGCGGTGGATCGGCGCGGCCTAGCGGCGGCGGCGTTTGAAATCGGCTGTGCCAAAATCACTGTAGGTGAAGCCGCAACGCGTGGCGCCGCCATTGCGCATCAGGTCTTTGCTGCCATGGGTATCACGGAAGAACATCAGCTCCATCATTTCACGCGCAGGCTTTGGTCCTGGCGGGAAGAAGGTGGCAGCGAAGCTTTTTGGGCCAAGCGTATAGGGCAGGAAGCGCAAGCGCTGCCAGGTGCGCTTTGGCCCTTCATCACGGCGCGCGAGGAGGAAATCACGCCATGACCCCATTCCTGAATATCGAACGTGATGGCGGCATCGTCACCCTCACGCTCAATCGCCCGGAAAAGCGCAATGCCATTTCCACGCGCGCGGAATGTGAAGAAGTGGAAGCCGCCTGTCGCACACTTTCGCGTGATGACGGCGTGCGCTGCGTGATCGTGACCGGTTCCGGTTCCGCCTTTTGCGCCGGCGGTGATCTGAAGGGCATGCGGGACAAAACCGGCATCACCGGCGGCGGCACGGGGGCAGAGATACGCGAATCCTATCGTCGTGGCATTCAGCTGATTCCGCTCGCACTTTATGAACTGGATATTCCAACCATCGCCGCAGTGAATGGCCCGGCGATTGGCGCGGGGCTTGATCTGGCGCTGATGTGTGACATTCGCGTCGCCAGCGAAAAAGCACTTTTTGCGGAAAGCTTCGTCAAGGTTGGTATCGTGCCCGGTGATGGCGGGGCCTATTTGTTGCCGAAAGTGGTTGGCATGTCGAAGGCTTTGGAATTGTCGCTGACGGGCGAAACTATTGGCCCGGTGGAAGCCTTGGCCTGCGGCATGGTCTCCAAGGTGGTGGCGCCGGAAGCGCTTTTGGATGCCGCACGCGCCATTGCGGCGAAGATTGCGGCCAATCCACCGCAAGCGGTACGTCTGACCAAGCGCCTATTGCGTGAAAGCCAGCATACGCGGCTTTCAGCTTTGCTTGAAATGTCGGCGGCCTATCAGGCCCTGGCGCATGGCACGCGCGATCACCGTGAAGCGGTGGATGCCATGTTGGAAAAACGCGCGCCCAGTTTTGAAGGGCGCTGAAACTGTGATCTGGATCAAGAACAGGTTCCGCCCATAAGCGCAAAAGGCGGCCAACGGGAAAGGAATGCAATCATGACCCTGGCCGCCCAGAATTTCAGCGCCCAATCCATTTGGGATTATGTGGATGGCAAAAGGCGCGCTGCTGAGGCCACTAAGCGCGCCGAGGCCGCTACACGTCATGCGGAACAAGAAAAATTGCGCGAGGCGTTTGAGGCGCGTGAGGTAGCCCCCGATGCGCTTGAACGTATCGCAACCATGGTACGCCGCGCCGTTGATGCTGGCGAAAAGGAAGCCCTGGTGATGCGCTTCCCGTCCGAATGGCTTCCCGATCAGGGACGATCCATCACCAGCCACGATCCGGCTTGGCGCGAAAGACTAAGCGGCTTTCCGAAGCGCGCCTATGATTTTTATGAACGTGAATTGGCGCCCCGCGGCTTTCAGATAAAGGTGCAAATCCTTGATTGGCCGGGTGGCATTCCTGGCGATGTCGGTTGGTTCATCACCTGGAAGCGACCAGAAGAAGATTAAGCGCTGTTGAACTTGATATTGATCAATTCAGCGCCTGATGTTTCCGCCTATTCAGTTTTCACGCCTCGGAAGGAAACTCAGATGAAGCTCTGTGAAATTCTGGTCCATCTGGATCAATCTCCCCGTGCGCAGGCGCGGCTTGATATCGCGGCATCACTTGCGCGGCAGCATGGCGCGCATCTGACAGGCTTGCAGGTGATTGATGTTGCGATCCCAGTGATGGCCATGGCGGATGGCGGCGGTGGCGGTGCAGTGATTGCGGAGCTAATGGAACAGATGCGCCAATCGGCTTTAGCTGCCGGCGTGAAGTTGAAGGCGGCTTTTGACGCAGCGCTTACGCGGGAAGGCATTATGGGCGAGTGGCGCCAGGTAGAGGGCACAACGCCAGAAATTCTCGCCCTGCATGGCCGCTATGCGGACCTTCTGGTGCTGGGCCAGGATGATCCGGAAAGCGATAGCGCTGGGCTTCTTGAAATGGTGTTGTTTGATTCCGGGCGCCCCGTACTGGCGATTCCGTTCGCCGGCAATTTCAAAAGCATTGGCAAGCGCGTCCTGGTTGGCTGGAATGCCAGCCGCGAAGCCACGCGCGCTTTGCATGATGCCCTGCCGCTGATTGCCCAGGCAGAAAATACCACGGTTTTCCTGGCCAATCCAAAGCGCGGGCTTGGTGCGCATGGGCAAGAGCCTGGTGCCGATATCGCGCGGCATTTGGCGCGCCACGGGCTGAAGGTGGAAGTCGCCAAGGCCATGGCGGATGATGTGTCGGATTCGGCGCTACTGCTCAATCATGCAAGCGATATGGGGGCGGATTTGCTGGTGATGGGCGCTTATGGCCATTCTCGCCTGCGCGAATTCATTTTGGGCGGTGTCACGCGCAGCCTGCTGCGGGAAATGACGGTACCGGTATTGCTTTCACACTAAAAATCACGGCAGCCGGCGGAAAATAACAGACAGGTTATTCGCTGGCACCGCTTCCACTATCGGCGCGGCGAAACCTGCCGCGCCAGCCGTGTCAGTAACCGCTTCCAGGGCACGCACACCCCAGCGTGCATCCTGGGCGCGCAGGCTGGCATCAAACTCGCCATTGCTTGCGGCGGTGTGCAGGCCGCCCCGTTTGAAGGGGCCGTACAGAAAAAGTATCGCGCCGGGCGGCAAAATACGAGCGGCACCACTCATCAGCGCCGCCGTCGCGCCCCAGGGCGCGATATGGATCATGTTGATGCAGATGACCGCATCGGCCTTTTGCACCGGCCAGTCAGTGGCCATTACATCAAGCATCAAGGGCGGCAAAAGATTTGCAAGCCGCGCTTCGGCCCGCCATGCCGTGATGCTGGCAAGGGCAGCCGCGTCTGGGTCAGTCGGTTGAAGGCTCAGCGCCGGAAATTCTGCCGCAAAATGCAACGCGTGTTCACCAGAACCACTCGCGACTTCCAGCACCAAGCCCGATGCCGGCACATGCCGCACCAGGACTTCCGTGATGGCAGCCTTGTTGCGCGCAACGGCCGGCGCGAAGCGGCGGGCGTCTTCAGACATAGATCACGCCGCGTGGGCGCGAAAACGCGCGAGTGTTCCGCCGCGTAGCACAGCGCTTGGCAGGCGCCGATCCAAGATGCGTTCCGCAAGCCTGCCTGCTTCCACCAGCGCTTCCAGATCAATACCGGTTGCAATGCCAAGCTCCGTGCAGAGCAACGCCAATTCCTCGGTCGCGATATTGCCGGGCGCGCCTGGTTGGCCGGCAAAGGGGCAACCGCCAAGGCCACCCACTGCCGCATCAAACCGCGCCACACCCATCCGTAACCCCGCCATAGCATTGGCAATGCCAAGCCCGCGCGTGTCATGCAAATGCAGCGCCAGCCGCAATTCGGGCCAGCGATTGCGCACCTCAGCCACCACGGTTTCGATCTGGCGCGGGTTGGCCCAGCCCATCGTATCCGCCAGGGTCAAATCGCGAATGGTAACCCCCGCTTCCATCGCAATTGCCAAACCATCCGCGATTGCGGCCATTACCCGCGCGGGCGTGACATCGCCCGCGTAATTGCAGCCAAAGGCCGCTTGCAGCCCAATCCGTGTTACCGGCACACCGGCTGCAATATGCGCCGCCGTTTGCTTACGCATGGCTTCAATCTGCCCGGCGCGGTCGCGGTTCAGGTTCTTGATTGAAAATGCCTCAGATGCGGCAAGGCTGATGGAACCGAAAAGATGCAGCCGATCCTTGAAACAAAGCGCGCGGTCCAGCCCGGCCGCATTGAACCACAGCGCCGTATAGTGAATGTTGGATTTAGGCGTGAAACCTGCGACAACCGCTTCCGCATCTGCCCAGCCCGGCACAAGCTTGGGCGAGACAAAAGACGCCACTTGAATATGCCGCAAACCAGTCGCGGAAAGCGCATCAATCAGCGCGATCTTTTCCGCACTGGGCATGGGGGCTTTCTCAATCTGAAAGCCCTCTCGCGGGCCTTCTTCGGCAATTTCCACTTGGGTCGGCAAATCAGACATGGGGGCTTCCTTGTGCAGCCCAAAGACTAACGCAGCATGGCGTCAGCGTGAATGCCTTGGCTTTCAGGCCGCGTCCTCACCCTCACCTGTGCCAAGGGCGGTCAGCGCCGCTTCGTTCAGAATTTCAATGCCGCTTTGACCGTGTAGGCGGATGAAATTGCGACGGCGGAAACTGGAAATGGCGCGGCTCACGGTCTCCAGCGTCAGGCCCAAAAACTCACCGATATCGGCACGCGTGGCCGGCAGATCAAAAACCGGCCCTTTCTGGCCACGGCGGCGCTGCGCATCCACAAGCGAAAGCAGAAAGGCAGCGACGCGTTCTTCCGCCGTGAAGCGACCAAGCGCCATGATATGGTCCTGGCTTTGCGCCAATTCCCGTGTGCAGAGATCAAGAAAGCGGCGTTCTAGCACTGGATAGCGGCGGAACAATTGTTCCAGCCGGCGGCGTTCCATGCGGCACACCCGGCCACTGGTCAGCATCTCGGCGCCCAGGGCGTGTTCCTGCGTTGGCGTAAAGCCCAGTATGTCGCCAGCGAAACGAAAGTCGATCGCGGCTTGCCGGCCATCCGGCAGCACGCGCATCAACCGCGCGATTCCTTCGGTAAGGGTATAGATATAGCGTGCATCATCGCCCTGATGAAAAATCGGCGCGCGTGCTTCCAGCGTTACTCTTTCACTATCCGCAGCCATGTCATCCAAGGCGGCGGCATCCAGCGGCGCGCATAGCCCAAGGGAACGTGATCCGCATTTCGCGCAGACATCACCTTCGGCGCCAAGCCCATCCATCATCGAACGCGTGACATCTAGCGGGTTCATGTCCACCTGCCGTTCTGCTGTGCCTTCATGGGACGAGGCTTCTTCTGGTCCTCGCTCTACGGTTGCATTTTCGCGCCGATTTTGCGCTGGATCAAGACAAATCGGCGCCTGATAGCCAGCAAGTGATCGGGGCGGCGGCTTCGCCATCATTGGGGGTATTGTTATGAATGTTTCCGTGAAGATTTGCGGCGCGGCGCGCACGGTCACTGGCTATTGCCTGCTGTTTGATACGGGCCGAGCCCGATTTCTGGTGGATTGCGGCATGTTCCAAGGGCCAAAGACGCTGAAATCCCTGAATTGGGAGGAATTTCCCTTCAACCCACGCGAAATTGATGCCGTGCTGCTGACACACGCGCATATTGATCATTCCGGACTGATACCAAAACTGCGCGCTTCGGGTTTTCGCGGCGTGATCCACGCCACGGCGCCAACGGTGGATCTTTGTACTGTCATGCTGCCCGATTCCGGCCATGTGCAGGAAATGGAGGTCACGCAGCTCAATCGGCGCAACCGCCATCGCGGGCGCGCGCCGGTGCGGCCCATCTACACGGTTGCAGATGCAGCCGCCGTGATCCCCGCCTTCCGGGCAACGCCGCTTGGCCGTTGGGTGGAAGCTTTACCCGGCGTGCGGGCGCGTTGGTGGAATGCGGGGCATATGTTGGGTTCAGCCTCCATCGAAATTGAATGTGAAACTGGCAAGGATGCGCCTATGCGCGTGTTGGTCTCTGGCGATTTGGGGCCGGATTGTTCGGTGTTTCATCATGAATCTGAAGCGCCTGGTGGCCTGGATCATGTGTTCCTGGAAAGCACCTATGGCGATGAGGATAAGCCTTGCGTGGACCATGTGGCACGGCGTGCGAAGCTGGCGGCCATTGTGCAGGCGGCAGCGAAACCCGATGGCGTGCTGCTGATTCCGGCTTTTGCGGTGGAACGGACCCAGGAGATTTGTTGGGATCTGGTGAGCCTGATGCAGGATGGCATCATACCTGAAGTGCCGATTTTTATGGATAGCCCGCTGGCGATCCGTGCGACGGAAGTGTTTCTGGAACATGCGGCGGATTTGGAAAATGGCGCATCCATCAGCCGCGCCCTGCGTTCGCCGTTGATCCGCCCTACGGAAAGCGGGGAAGCGAGCCGCCGCATCGCAGAAGTTGAAGGTTTTCACATCATCATCGCCGGGTCTGGCATGTGTGATGCCGGACGCATTCGGCATCATTTGAAGCGCTGGCTTTGGAGTGCCTCGACCACAGTAATGCTGACCGGCTATCAGGCGGAAGGCACGCTCGGGCGGCTATTGCAGGAAGGCAAGCGTGAAGTGCGCATTCAGGGGGAAACCATTCGCGTGGAAGCGCAGATCACCGAAATTCGCGATTTCTCCGGCCATGCGGATGCGTCTGAATTGGCGCGCTGGCTGGCAGCGCGCGGGCGCATCTCTGGCAGCGTATTCCTGATGCATGGCGAAGCGCCAGCAATGGAAGCCTTGGCCAAGCGCTTGACCGAAAGGGGCATTGCAATGGCCGATCAAGTGATCATGCCGGTATTGGATGAGCGCTGGGCGCTGCAGAAGGGGGCGCGACCAAAGCGCCTGGAAAGCAAGGGGCGCCGCGCTGATCCGGGGCAAAGCATGCGCCCCGATTGGCATAATCAGCGCGCAGCACTGATGCTGGCGATTGAAGGCGCCACTGAAAACGCGCGCAATGATGCCGCGCGCGAAGCCTTGATCAGCAAGCTGCGCGCGGTATTGGACGAAGGCTGAATATTCAGCTTGGCGCGGGTTTGAGGGATTGGCGCCAATTCAGGAAAAATACCGGTAAGGCAATGATGGCGCCGGTCAGTGTCATGGGCAGGTTCGGCGAAATCATTAAAAGTGCTGAAATCACGAGCACTGCCTGGGCGCCAAGGCCCATGTGGGTAAAGGCATAGCCTGTCATGCCAATACCCAACACCAGAACACCAATGGCGCAGCTGATAGTGGTGAACAGGAAATCGCCCCAGGTGAAGCCATCCACCATGATCAGCATCACGGGTGAATAGGCGAAAACAAAGGGCACGGTTGCCTTGGCAAGCCCAAGCCGGAATGCCGTGAGCCCAGTCTTGAAGGGGTTTGATCCGGCAATCCCCGCGGCGGCATAGGCAGCAACGCAAACAGGTGGCGTCAGATCTGCCAAGATGCCGTAATAGAGAATGAAAAGATGCGCGGCCAGCGGCGGTACGCCAAGCTGTTGCACCGCTGGTGCGGCAATCGCGGCCAGGACGATGTAAAGCGCCGTAGTTGGAATACCGCAGCCCATGACGATGCAGATAAGGGCGACAAAAACCAGCGTCAGGAATAGCGTCAGCCCTTGCATGGACGCCATGCTGGCAGGCAGGATTTCCACAATCGGCCTGAAGAATTCAGCTGTTTGCACCGCTGCCTGTGTCACCATGAAGGAAATGCGAAAGCCAGCACCGGTCAGCGTGACAACGCCGACAACAATGCCGACCGCCGCCGCCGCCGCGCCTACGGCCAGTGCATAGCGTGAGCCAAGGTCAAAAGCGTCCCATAAATCACGCAGCGTCAGGTGCTGACGCGGATTGAGGAAACCCACCACAATACAAGCGGTGATGCCGGTGAAAGCGGCAAGATAGGGCGTGAAGCCTTCGACAATCACGCCCACAAGCAAGACCAAAGGAATAACGGTGGGCCAGCCATGCTTGATTGTCGGCCATAGTTTCGGAATTTCAGATTCAGGCATGCCGCGCAGGCCAAGCCGCTTGGCTTCGAAATGCACCTGCACAAAGACGCCCCAGAAATGCATGAAGGCCGGAATGGCGGCGGCGATCAGCAGGGTGGTCAGCGGAATATTGAGGAATTCAATCATCACAAAGGCCGCGGCCCCCATGATGGGTGGCGTGATCTGCCCACCCGCACTTGCTGCCGCTTCCACAGCGCCGGCGAAATGCGGCTTATAGCCAATGCGCTTCATGGCAGGGATGGTGAGCGATCCTGTGGTCACGGTATTTGCAATGGAAGAACCGCTGATGCTGCCAAACATGGCAGAAGACACCACGGCAACCTTGGCCGGGCCGCCCGGATAACGGCCCGCGATGATGGAGGCGAGGTCGATGAAGAATTGTCCAAGCCCCATGCGCGTGGCCAGCACGCCAAACAGCACGAAATGAAAAACAAAAGTCGCCACCACCTTGACCGGAATGCCAAAAATGCCTTCCTGCGTCAGATAGACATGGCTGATGAAGCCTTCCCAATTGGCGCCGGGGTGGGCCAGCACGCCCGTCAGGTGATTTCCGTAAAGCCCGTATAAAATAAAGACAATCACGATGGCCGGCAGCACCCAGCCCATGGCGCGACGCGTCGCTTCCAGCAGCAGCAGCACCATGATGGTGCCCATGACCATATCGGGCGTATTGGGCATGCCGATACGGAAGGTCAGTTCATCAAAAACGATCGGCAGATAAAAGCAAGCTGCAGCAATCAGCAGCGCGAAAGCCCAATCATACAGCGGGATACCGCCGATCATGGGGCCAAAATTGCGCTTGGTTGGGAACATCAGGAAAATCAGGCCAAGCACAGCGGCAACATGGATTGCCTTGTGCCAATGCTCGGTCAGGATGCCGAAACCCGCCGTATAGTAATGAAAGATCGAAAGTGCCACGAGTAGCGCCGGAACCAACCGGGCGGCAAAGCCCTTAAGGTCCCGGAACTGCAACTCGCTGTCATATTTCTTTTCAAGCTCTGCTGCTGCATCAAGGTCGAGCTTGGCTTGGGCGGCCGTGCCGCCTTCAGTCTTCACGGTCACGGCCAATTACCCTTTATTCAGCGCAGAATGCCGGCTTCCCGGTAGAAACGCTCAGCCCCCGGATGGAAGGGCACTACGCCACGGCCTTGCAGCGCGTTTTCTTTCACAATCTCGCGGCCCTTGGCATGGCCACGGTCAAGCAGGCCGCGCGTCACATCAGACCAGAGTGAGCGCGTGACATTATAAACAAGCTCATCCGGCAGGCTGTCACGCACCACCAGCACCGCGCCAACGGTGAGTGTCGGTACATCGGCTTCCAGCCCTTCATAGGCGCTGCGCGGAATAATGCCCTGGCCATAGAAGGGGGCGCGTTCAATCACGCGCGCTGCTTGCGCGGGCGGAATGGGCAGGAAACGGCAACCTGTGCGGCTGCAGAATTCCGTAAAGGCCGCTGCTGGATAGCCCACCACGGTGATCGTGGCATCAAGTCCGCGATCCTGCATGCGTTCCGTGCCTTGCGCCTGATTCAGGTATTCGGCGGTGAACTCGCGCCCGGCATTCAGCCCATAAGCGCCAAGAATAAGTTCTGATCCAATGCGCGCACCGGATGCTTGCAGCCCGATCGCAATGCGCTTGCCGCGCAATTCCTCAAAATTGCGGATTGGGCTATCGCGGCGGACGGCGGCGTGAATATGTTCGGGAAACAAATGCCCAACAAAGCGAATCCGATCAGTCTTGGGCCGCCCTTCAAACAGGCCGGTGGCGGTAAAGGCCCAGTGTGAAACATCGGATTGCGTGAAGCCCGCTTCAGCATTACCCGCCTGCACCATGGCGACATTCTGCACGGACCCCTGCGTGGCCTGCGCCACCGCAACCATGCCCGGCACGCCAGCCGTGCCGCCCGGTTGGCCACAAGGCGCGCCAGGCGGGCAGGAAATGGCATTCGCGATAATGCCGCCCACCGGATAATAGGTGCCGCCGGCGCTGCCCGTGCCAATGCGGAAGAATTGCGGCGCCTGCGCCGCGGCGATGCCCGGTAACGCCAGGCCAAAAGCGGCGGCGGCAGCGAGCAGATGTTTGCGTTTCAGCATTGAAGCCTCCCTTCGAGTTTTAGAGCCGGATGAATGCTAGACGCTGGCTTGGCCCAGGTAAACCAAGCAGGCCTTAAGCCCCCGCCAGCCCACGCCGCCAGCGCAGCAGCAGGAAGACAATCAGCACGAATTGCACCAGGTTGAAGCCAATGCCCGCCCACCATGCAGCGGCATAAAAGCCGAGCCAATCATAGATATAGCCGGCCAGCCAAGCGCCGGCCGCCATGCCGGACAGGCTCAGGAACAATAGCGTCGGCACGCGCCAATGCGCCTCAGATGCCGGAAACAGCGCGCGTATCGTCAGCACATAGGCGGGGATGATGCCGCTGAAGCCAAGCCCGTAAGCGGCGGCCACGAAAAACAGCCCGGCTTCATCCTGTGTCGCCAGAAAGCCAAGCATCCCGATGATCTGCGCGAGGGAGCCGAATACAATCGTCCACAACCCGCCGATCTTGTCCGAAAGCCAGCCCCAGAATTGCCGCGCCAGGAAGGCGGCTAAGGTCAGCACGGAAAGCATCAGCGCACCGCGCGAGGCCGAAATGCCAAGATCACCACAAAACGCGACAAGATGCGCCGCCGGCATGGCCATGGGGATGCAACAAAGGAAGGAACAGAAAGCAAGCAGGAAAAACGCCAGATTGCCATTCATGCCAAGCACGCGCGCACCTGGCTGCATCTTTTCGGCGAAGTTACCGGTAGTGGGTTGTGCCGGCGGCGGGCGCAACACCAGCGCTGCCAAAGGCACCGCAATCGCCGCCACCAAAAGCCCATAGCCGAACATGGTGCGCTGCCAACCATAGGCAGCGATTGCGCGTTCAAAGATTGGCGGCCACAGAAACCCCGCGACATATTGCCCGGAAGCGACCAGCGCCAAGGCCGTGCCTCGGCGCCGATCAAACCAAAGCGAGACATAAGCCAGCATCGGCGGAAACAGCGCACCATTGCCGAAAAGCCCAACGCCAAGCCCAAGCCCAACCAGCAGCGCCCAGCTTTCCCCGAAGGACGCCAGCATCAGCCCAAGCGCGACGGCGATGCCGCCAATCATCGCGACCAGCCTTTGGCCAAAGCGCGCCACCATCACGCCGCAGACCATGCCGCCAATGGCCGTACCAAAATACGCGAGTGAATTGGCGAGCGATGGCAGCGAACGCCCACTGCCGAAATCCTCGGCAATCTGCACCAGCCCAACCACCACGGTGATGGGGCCTCCGGCAGCGAGCGAGAGCATGATAACCGCCGTGGTGGCGACCAGCCAGGAATAGCGGGTTTCAATACTGCCCTGAACCGGTCCGGCCACGCGCTTCTTCCCCGCCTGCTTCTGGCCTCACACTCCCTTGCGCGGCGCCGCGCCGCAAGCCCCGCATTGCGGAAGCCCCGGGCTTCATGCTGATCTATGGGTCAGGAGGTCGCCATGCTGTTGATGCTCGCCCTGCTTGCGCTTGGACCCTGCCAGGGGGCGCCCGTGATATCCGCGCTGCAACAAAGCGAAAACCCGGCGCCGCCGCGCGCCGAACAACCCTTTCCGCGCCCACCGCAAAGCTGCACCCCACCAGCGCCACCCACAAGCTGATGGCGCCGCCCCTTGTGATCCTGACCGGGGCCGGCATTTCCCGTGAATCCGGCCTGGCCACTTTCCGCGACCCCGATGGCATTTGGGCGCGCCACCGGATTGAGGATGTGGCAACGCCGCAAGCCTTCGCGCGCAATCCAGATCTGGTGCAGGGCTTCTACAATGCCCGCCGCGCACAGCTGCGCGACCCCGCCATTCAGCCCAACGCCGCGCATGTGGCTTTGGCGCGGTTGGAAGCTGCCTGGCCCGCGCCGGTAACGCTTGTCACGCAGAATATAGATGGCCTGCACCGGCGGGCTGGTTCGCGCAACGTGATCGCCATGCACGGTGAATTGCTGAAGGCACGCTGCCTTGCCTGTGGCGGCGTGAGCAACTGGGCGGATGACATCACCGCGCATGCCGCCTGCCCGGCTTGTGGTGCTGTGGGCAGGCTCCGCCCGCATATTGTCTGGTTCGGTGAAATCCCTTTGGAGATGGAAAGCATCGAAGCCGCCCTGGATGGTTGCGGCATCTTTGTTGCCATTGGCACCTCAGGCCAGGTCTATCCCGCTGCCGGTTTTGTGCAGGCGGTGCGCCACCGCGCACGCTGCGTGGAGCTTAATCTGGAAGCGACCGAAGGCACGCGCCTGTTTGATGAGGCGCATCACGGCCCCGCAACGCGCATTGTGCCGGCATTTGTGGAGCGTTTGCTCATTTCATGCGGCTGACCCTGATTTTGCTGCTGTGCCTGGCTGGACCCGGCTTCGCGCAGGTGGCGGGGATGAACCCAGGGCGCGATCCGCGCCTGCCTGTGCCGGTGGCGCATCCGCCCTGGCATGGGGTGGCCCTGATCGAAGCAGAAGGTGCCGGGCTTTGCACCGGGGCGATGGTGGCACCTGCCATGGTGCTGACCGCGGCGCATTGCCTGAAGGATGAGGCCGGAACCGCTTTGCTTCCGCCTGCGCGCATTCGCGTGACGCTGGCGGGGTTGGAGGCGCGCGGTATGGCGCTGCGTGTCGGCGCGGGCTTTGACCCGGTGCGGGAGGCACCCTGGGCTTCGGATTGGGCGCTGATTTCGCTGAATGCGCCGATTGGCGCAGGCCGTGTTTTGCCGCTGCTGCGCGAAACGCCGCCGGAGCGCAGCATCCTAGCCCTGCCCGGCTTTCAACGAGATACGCCGGGCGCGCTGCTGGTGGACCCGGCCTGCCGCTATTTGGGCCTGCGGCGGGTTGAAGGAGAAGGGCTGATGCTGGCGCATGATTGCGCTGGCACCACGGGTTCTTCCGGCGGGCCGTTGCTGCTGCGCGGTGCCGATGGCCACTTTGCGATTATAGGTGTGCAGAGCAAGGGTATTCTGGGCCGTGCGGGTGGGCTTGCGGTGCCGGCGCTGGTTATACCTGCACCTTAACGGAGAGCGCCCGCCGGCTTTGGCGATGCGCCCGCGGCATTGCCGGCCGAACGCCCGGCATCCACCGGGAGCGTTTGGCCCGTGATCCAGCGCGCGGCGGGGGATGCCAGAAAACACGCAGCTTCCGCGACATCCCAGGCGCTACCTTCGTACTTCAACATGCCCGATTGCGCGCGCTGCTGGCGCAATTCTTCGGTCATGCCGCGCGATGCCACCATGGGCGTATAGACATAACCAGGCGCCACCGCATTGACGCGGATATTATCCGCCCCGTGATGCCCGGCCATGGCGCGGGTCATTTGCACAATGGCGCCCTTGGTGGTGGCGTAGAGCAAGCCCGGATGCCCGGCGCGTAGCCCGGCCACAGATGAAAGGTTCACAATGGCCCCGCCACCCGCCTTGCGCATTTCTGGCACGGCGTATTTCGCCATGAGCATGACGGATTTCACATTGACCCGCATGGCGTAATCCCAGGCTTCCGGGTCCACGCCTTCGGCATTGCCGGCCGGGCCGCTGATGCCGACATTATTCACCAGGATATCCACACGCCCCCAAAGCCTGACCGCCTCCGCGACTGCCGCCGCGCAATCATCGGCCTTGGAGACATCAGCTTCGGCCAGGGCGCAAACGCCACCTTCCTCGGCAATCAGGCGCGCGGTTTCTTCCAGGGCGGCACGGTCCACATCCAGCAGCAGCACCTTGGCACCGCGCGCGGCCATGAGGACGGCAATAGCGCGCCCATTGCCGATATTGGTGCCGCCCGCGCCAGGGTTACGAGAGCCGGCGCCGGTGATGATGGCGACCTTGCCGGTCAGGCGGGTGTTGTCTTGCATGGGGGGACCTCCTGTCTGTGAAGGGTGCGCCTAGAGGAAGTGGGGGGGAAGGGGGATAGAGAAAGAGCCAAGAGAATCGTATTTATACAGTTGGTACTTCCCACAAGGGCCTTACCAATAGGCCCCTTGAATTCAGACTCTAGCGTTCTTTAAGGCAATATCGGAATTCGACGGTACGATCCAATGCACGCCGCGACCAGCGCCAGCCGAACTGATATCAGCAAACTGGATGTCAGGAAAATGTTTTACTGAGTGCAAATACGCCGCAAGCAAGATATTCTGATCAATGGTCCAGTTTCCGTTAGGATTACTTGATCGAGAAGCGGCCTCCAACTCGACACGAGTTAGAGTATGTAAAAGATTCGCAAATCGGAAAGAGGCGTCACTGCCGCTAAGTGCAATTATCCAGGCGGGCACTGACACCCATGGAGCAAAATTCGGGTATCGATTTGCCTTGAATGGCAGACCACCATAGGGTTCCGTAACAACTGCAGAATTCAGGGCTAGCCCAACATCTGCGCCGTTCATCCGAGATCGGAAGAAATCCGCAGGACTCTGGGACCAGGGACTATCTATGTCGGTCACCATCATATGTCCGTCGTCAAATGATTTGAGACCGCTTGGCGCGCTGTCTAACGGAGTATCTGGCCCATCTGGGATTGAGGTTAAGCTGCGTTTTGGTGATGCATC
>Ga0194116_10002068_pt1 | contig 26727 bp, 19 predicted proteins | sample TA2MahsurfametaG_4_FD_148617 | JGI IMG/M metagenome (GOLD analysis project Ga0194116, IMG submission 148617) | Freshwater microbial communities from Lake Tanganyika, Tanzania - TA2015008 Mahale S9 surface | ecosystem: Environmental > Aquatic > Freshwater > Lake | place: Tanzania: Lake...
GAGAAATTTATGACAGATACTTTTGATTTTGATCGAATCCTTCCTATGAATACTGGTGTGGAGGCTTCCGAGTCAGCTGTCAAATTGGCCAGAAAGTGGGGGTATGAAGTAAAAGGCGTGGAAGACAACAAAGCATGCGTGGTTTTTGCAGCCGGTAACTTTTGGGGAAGAAGCATCGCAGCCGTTTCATCAAGTACGGACGACAATAGCCGCATGAGCTTCGGGCCTTTTTTACCAGGGTTTAAAATTATTCCTTATAACGATTTAACGGCACTTGAACAAATCTGCCTAGACCCCAATACCGTAGCATTCATGGTTGAGCCAATTCAGGGTGAAGCAGGAGTAGTGATTCCGGATAAAGGTTATTTAAAAGGGGTCAGGGAAATTTGTACACGACATGATGTGCTGTTTATTGCCGATGAAGTGCAAACCGGCCTGGGAAGAACTGGGGCCCTGACATGTAGCGAGCAGGAAGGCGTGAAGCCCGATTTGCTGGTTTTGGGAAAAGCTTTGGGAGGTGGCGTATATCCGGTTAGTGCTGTTTTGGGTAAACACGAAGTAATGAACACACTGAAGCCGGGGCAACATGGCAGCACTTTTGGAGGAAATCCGCTTGCGTGCGCTGTTGGCAGAGCTTCAATACAGGTAATACAGGAGGAAAATTTGTGTCAAAATGCAATATTAATGGGAGCACTTTTCAGGTCGGAATTGTCAAAATTCAAGAGCCCACTGGTGAAAATAGTGCGCGGAAAAGGTTTGCTAAATGCAATTGAAATCGTTCCATACGGAAAAAACAGAACCGCCTGGGATGTTTGTATTTCCATGCTTGACAAAGGTTTACTGGCAAAGCAAACACATCAGCACATTATTAGGTTTGCACCACCGCTTTTAATTAACGAAGGTCAAATATTGGAGGCCTGCGATATTATAAAATCAGCCATATCAGAGGAAGAAAAACAAATTGACTGAATTTCTATTGATGAAATGTGGGATAATTGTGAAGCAAATTCAGTTGTAAAACCCTGCAAAAGCCATATTTTCGCACAAGAATCGTAATGAAAATACGTTGTTTTCGTTTTGTGCTGTTGCTAGGATTAATGGGTGCATCAATAGCCTGGTCACAAACAACTACCCACAAATCTGCGACTGCCAAGTCTGCCGCAAATAAGCCTAAACCTCCAAGGGAAATTGCCCCAGCCGTTCAGATTTACTTCGATTTTAACAAATCTGCTCTGAAAAAAGGAGAAATTGAAAAATTGGAAAAACTACTGGAAGACCTGAAATTCAAGAGTGAATACAAAATGATGCTAACAGGGCACACCGACAGCACCGGAAATGACGATTATAACATGCAGTTATCTAAGCAACGTGTGGATGAAGTGTATGAGTGGCTTATGGGAAAAGATATTGATACATCTGTAGTGGGCCACGTTTATTTCGGGCGTTCAAAACCACGTGAAAAAAATGAGGGAGATGAGGAGAAAAAAGCCAAAAATCGCCGTGTTGAAATTACCGTTATTGAAAAGCCTGAGCCTCCACCACCTATACCTCCGCCTCCGCCTCCGCTCCCTACCAAAGACACCTGTGTAAAAGATACCACAGTGTTTATTGGACAGGGTGTTGCAATTACCCTAAATCGCTGTGATTACTTTCGAATGTGCAGAAACAGTAGTTCCTGTGTTTCTATCGACCGCAAATCTGACCTGGAAGAAATTTTCGAAAGCGGTACTCCACTTAAAACACAGAAAGGTGATGGTTTCAACTGGGCTGGTATATACAATATAAAAATGGTCGGAGACACCTGTCTTAAAAAACCCGCAAGCTTCTCCGTCAGCCTTGATATGGAAACTTATAAAAAGTCTAAATTGAGCGTCTACAAATCCAAAGGGGAGGATTATCTTGAGCAGGACAAGTCCGTACGTGTTACCATGTCAAAAACAAAAGACAATATCAAGGTAACGCTACCGCTTAAATGTCCAGGTCAAATCAACCTTTGTGGTGTAACCGGCAAAAGCAAGGTTGCAGCCTTCAAAGACAAAAGCCACGAAATCAAAGATATTTACGTGGTTACGTATGAGCATCCCACCATTATTCCCGCTACCAAAAAAGGCAGCAAATGGTATGTTAACTATGGAAATATCCAGGATGGTAAACTATTTCTAGTTCTCGATGATGGTGAAAGGGTGGTTAAAGATGTTGATCTCAATGGCATCCGCAAAACCAAGACAAAAGGTAAATTGAGAAAAAAATATAAAATCAAGGCTAAACATATCAAGCGCTAATCAGGTTTATTTGGTGATGTTTGGATCTGTAGTATGGAACCGTTAACCCAAAGAAGCAAGCAAGTTGTCAATAAAAAGATGACCTTCTTGGAAAGGATTTATCTGCCTGCTATTCTGCATGGTATGTGGATTACCTTCAGCCATTTTTTTAAGAAGAAAAGTACTGTAAGTTATCCGGAAATTCTCAGGCCTATTGCGCCGGTTTACAGAGGGCGGCATGTTTTGAAAAGAGACGAGGAAGGTAAAGAGAGATGCACTGCCTGTGGCCTTTGTGCAGTTGCTTGTCCGGCAGAAGCCATCACTATGATTGCGGCCGAAGCAAAGGAGGAGGAATCACATCTTTACAGAGAAGAAAAATATGCAGCTACTTACGAAATCGATATGCTTCGTTGTATTTTCTGCGGATTGTGCGAAGAAGCATGTCCTAAGGAAGCAATTTTTCTGACCGACAGAAATGTAGATGCTGAATACAACAGAGGAAGTTTTGTTTACGGCAAAGACAAACTGCTAGAGCCTGTGGACGAAAGAGTAGACGTGTCAAAAAGACAGGTTTGGACATATCAAAATCAGTAAAATGCTATTATTATTATTAGGACTACCCCCGGCGTTTCTTATTCTGTCCTTCATAACAATACTCTGTGCACTTTACGTGGTTACCAATAATAATCCGGTATACAGCGTACTGGCACTTGTCCTTACGTTTTTTAGTATTTCTGCGCATTATGTTTTGCTGAATGCCCAGTTTCTAGCCGTTGTTAACCTAATTGTTTATGCAGGTGCCATTATGGTACTTTTCCTTTTTGTGCTCATGCTTTTGAACCTCAACAAAGAGAACGAACCATTGATTAAAACAGGCTGGTTCGTGGCTGCTACTGTATCGGCCGGATTGTTGTTGGTGGTTCTTGCTGCTGCATTGCACCGATCATCCGAAAGTATCATGCAAAATCCCGCTGAAAACATTGGATTGGTTAAAAACCTGGGGAAAGTATTATTCACAGATTATCTTGTTCCCTTCGAATTGTCGGGAATATTGTTCCTAGCGGCCATGGTTGGAGCTGTATTACTAGGGAAAAAACACAGTGCCGAAGAAAACAGTAATTCAGATACCGAACCATCAGAGAAATGAACCCCGATTCAATTTTTAATTCATTAGACATCAGTCATTACATTTACCTCAGCAGTGTGCTGTTTTGTATTGGATTGTTTGGTGTTCTGACTCGAAGAAATGCTATTGTTCTGCTTATGTGTATTGAACTGATGCTAAATGCCGTGAACCTGTTGTTTGTGGCATTTTCGTCTTACATCGGAGATTCGGCAGGTCAACTGTTTGTGTTTTTTATTATGGTTGTAGCGGCAGCAGAAGCTGCTGTAGGTTTGGCCATTATCGTGATGATTTACAGAAATACCAAAAGCACGGATGTAGGATTGTTTGATAAACTGAAAGGCTGATGAATATTCTCTTTGTAATTTTGCTTTCTCCCTTTTTCGGATTCATTTTTTCAGGATTGGCAGGAAAGTATTTATCAGAAAAATTAACGGGTTGGATCTCATCTTTAAGCATACTTATTTCTTTTATCATATCTCTTTTTGTGTTCAGGGGACTTGGTTCCGGCACCGCGGTATATGAGTCAACCGGATTTACATTTTTATCGGTTGGAGATGTGTTTGTGGATTTTGCCATTCAGACAGACCGGCTAACTTCCATAATGATGCTGGTAATAACCGGTATCGGTTTCCTAATCCATGTCTATTCCATTGCCTACATGCACGGAGACGCAGGCTTCTACAAGTTTTTTGCCTACCTCAACCTCTTTGTATTCAATATGCTAGTGCTGGTAATGGGAAGTAATTTCTTGATGCTGTTTTTCGGCTGGGAGGGTGTGGGACTTTGTTCTTACCTGCTAATCGGTTTCTGGTATCGAAATTCCGAATACGGCAAAGCTGCGCGAAAAGCATTCATTATGAATAGGATTGGTGATCTTGGTCTTCTGTTCGGACTGTTTCTGGTTATTGCAAACTGCAAATCTTTGAATTACCTCGATGTTTTTGCAGCTGCCCGATCTGGTGCAATGTCCACTGAACTGATTAATGCCATTTGTATTTCATTCTTTATTGGCGCAATAGGTAAAAGCGCCCAGATACCTCTGTATACATGGCTTCCTGACGCAATGGCAGGTCCTACACCGGTTTCTGCACTTATCCATGCCGCAACCATGGTTACTGCCGGGGTGTATCTTGTGGTTCGGTGTAATGTTTTGTTCGAAATGGCACCCGCTACACAACAGCTAATTCTCTGGGTGGGTCTGGCAACCAGTATTCTGGCGGCCGTGATTGGATTAAAGCAAAATGACATAAAGAAAGTTCTTGCCTACAGTACCGTAAGTCAACTTGGCCTTATGTTCATTGCGCTGGGTGTTGGAGCGTATTCAGCAGCCATGTTTCATTTGGTAACACATGCATTCTTCAAAGCACTGTTGTTTCTGGGGTCAGGAAGTGTGATTCACGGTATGGGAGGCGAACAGGATATTCGTAAAATGGGTGGGTTAAAAACCCACATGCCGATCACATATTATACGTTCCTTATCGGTACGTTGGCTATCAGCGGAATGCCTCTCTTAAGTGGCTTCTTTAGCAAAGATGAAATATTGGCCATGGTGTTCACCGAGCAGCCCGTAGTTTGGTTTGTGGCCGTTTGTAGTGCTTTGATTACCGGAATGTATATGTTCAGGGTATTTATGGTAACCTTCCTGGGTGGCTTCAGAGGAACTGAAGACCAGAAAAACCATTTGCATGAATCACCTGCACTCATAACTATTCCCTTGCTGATGCTGGCAGTGCTGAGTGTGGTTGGTGGGGCGTTAAATCTGCCGGAGCTTTTTTCACACGAATATTCGCAATGGTTAAAAAACTGGCTGGCTCCGGTTCTGGGTACTTCTCAGAGTAGTTTACACCACCCTTCGCATCAAACAGAATGGATTTTATTGGGAATCGCGGTTGGCGTCTTTGTAGCAGCCTGGTTATTTACAAGAAACAAATACATAGCAGAATCATCGGTTCCGGAATCGGATGATGAGATGCATGGCCTTGCAAAATGGACCGCAGGCAAGTTCTTTGTGGATGAATTATATGACGATGTTATTGTTAAAAATTCAGAAAAGGCAGGAAGCATGCTAACCAAGGCGGACATCGGAATATTTTCGGGAATTATGGACTGGGTTAGCGCAGGTATATCATGGATTTCAGGTTTGTTTGGCAAAGTTCAAAACGGCAGGATACATTATTACCTGCTATATATGGTTATGGGCATTATACTGATGTTGGTCATTAATATTTTCAGATAGTCATGGAACTGATTTTAATCCCCATAATAGCATCCGTATTGTCGGCATGGGTAGGCAAGTGGTCCAGGTGGTCAGCCTTATTGGGTTCCTTGATTACGGGTTTATTTCTACTTTACTTTTTCAGGAATTTTAATCCTGACGGAGGCATTCAGTGGCAGTGGGATAAGGCCTGGTTTTCTTCGGCTATTCATTTCCATACCGGTATCGATGGTATTAGTATGATTTTGCTGATTTTAACTAATATTTTAGCCCCTGTAATTCTTTTATCAGCTTTTGATAAAAAAGAAGCTACACCATTGTTGTTTGCTTTAATTGTTGGCATGCAGGGCGTCCTGAACGGTGTATTTGTAGCAAGAGATGGCCTAATGTTTTACATATTCTGGGAACTGGCGCTGATTCCCGTTTACTTCATCGCCAGTTTATGGGGTGAAGGCAACCGATTCAAAACAACCCTTAGGTTCTTTATTTATACTTTCATAGGTAGTCTGGCCATGCTGGCTTCACTTATCTATCTGTTCAGCAAAACTCCGGACGCCTCCTCTTTTTCTTATGAAGCCCTAGTAGCAGTGAAGTTGAGTGCCGGCGAAGCTTTCTGGGTTGGTCTTGGTCTTCTGCTGGCTTTCGCAGTTAAAATTCCCCTCATGCCGCTACATGGTTGGCAGCCTTCAACCTATACCGAGGCCCCTGCTGCGGGCACCATGCTTCTTTCAGGCATCATGCTTAAAATGGGCTTGTATGGCTTGTTGCGCTGGTTTATGCCGCTGGTCCCTGAAGCTTTGCCAACATTTGTTCCTATAATTGTTGCCACGGGCATAACCGGAGTTATATATGCCGCCCTTATTGCCATCATGCAAAACGATATGAAGCGTATTGTTGCATATTCGTCTTTATCACACGTTGGTCTTATTGCAGCAGGTATTGCTGTGGCGGGTGAAACAGGTATTCAGGGAGGATTGCTGCAGATTTTCAGTCACGGTGTTAATGCTGTTGGACTTTTTCTAGCTATAGATATTATTGAAAGAAGGAATAAAACGAGGATGCTTGATACGCTTGGCGGCATAGCCGGAAAATCCAGAGAATTTGCTATATTATTCCTTGTGATAGTGCTTGGTACAACTGCAGTACCTTTCACAAACGGCTTTCCAGGAGAGTTGTTATTGCTCAAATCTGTTTTCGGTTTTCATCCTGTGTGGGGCATAATTGCAGGTATGACGGTTATTCTTTGCGCTGTTTATATGCTTAGGATGTATCAGTTTTCGATGTTTGGTGAACCCAAGGGCAGTGCATTCCCTGCACTTCAGTGGCATGAAAGGGCTGCATTGTCAATCATAGTTGTTATGGTTTTAATTTTTGGATTATTTCCGCAAAAAATGTTGGATATCAGTGCGCCTGCAGTAAAAAATCTCTTATTACTGATTAAAAGTACCGGGGAGGTAATGTCATGACATCCTTGTTAATTTTATTTCTGGGTGCCATACTGGTATTGTATTTCGGCATACGTAAGCCTGAAAAGAAATCTACAGGTATTACCATTTTGCTGCTGATCTCAGCACTTTCTTTTTTGGTTAAAGATTGGTTTGCATTTATCGGTAAAAACTTACCTGTATGGCAAACCAAATGGGTGCCGGCAAATATGTTAATATGGGATTCTACAGCCATGGCTTTTTCTATTGTCCTAATTCTGGGTAATATACTCGTAATTGGTTTATTCTCCAGAAATAACAATATGGGAGCTGATTTGCTGGGTCTTATGCTTTTTAGTGTCTGTGGCGGAATGCTTATGACTTCATTCAGCAACCTGATCATGTTGTTTCTTGGAATTGAATGCCTTTCAATACCTCTTTATGTGCTTGCCGGCAGTAAAAAAGCGGACCTGGCTGCGAATGAATCTGCCGTAAAATATTTCCTTATGGGTGCATTTAGTACAGCCATTTTCCTCATGGGCTGCGCATTTATATATGGTGGATCAGGTAGTATTGAGTTAGATAGTATCAGCCGTTCAATGGCTATGATGGGGCATATTGGCGTACAAAGCAATCTTATTTTTGCCGGTATTGTTCTTCTAATGGCCGGAATGTTATTTAAAGTTTCGGCATTCCCATTCCATTTCTGGAGCCCTGATGTATATGACGGAAGCCCCAACAGAACTACGGTATTTATGGCCACGGTGGTTAAGATTGCGGCTTTTGCTGCATTCTTCCGTTTGTTTAACTATGCCTTATCTGATCTTAAAAACTGGTGGGGAACAACCCTGGCTGTTTCAGCCGCTGCAACCATTCTTTTTGGCAACATCGCCGCTATCAGGCAAACTTCTTTCAAACGAACACTTGCTTACTCCAGTGTGGCACATGCCGGTTATATGCTGATGGCTATTCTAGCGGTGCCTCTGGATGGTTTCTGGGCATTGTTGGTCTATTTGCTTGCCTATGCATGCAGCGCTGTTGTTGTTTTTTATCTGCTGGACAGAACAGGCGAAGGGAAACCGGATTTTTCCTTTGATAACTTCAATGGCCTTGGCAGAAGCAACAAATGGCCTGCCCTGCTGCTTATTGTTTCTTTGTTTTCCATGGCAGGTATTCCGCTTACTGCAGGTTTTGCTGGTAAATACGGTTTGTTTAGCGGTATTGTAACTTCTTACCCATGGCTATTAACAATTGCACTGGCCGGATCAACCATCAGTATTGCATACTACTTCAGGGTATTCAAAAATGCGTTTTTCTCTAACGAAGGCGATGGTGTAAAACTTGAAATCGGCATGACAGAAATAATATTTCTGTTTGTTGCCCTGATTCTTACACTTGTGGTTGGTTGCTGGCCTACAGTAATTACTTCACTGCAGATAATTCCTGCTTAAAAAGTCAGCCCAATTCGGTAGACAATTGAACCCAATGGTTGGGTAGAGGCATACTCAGTGTTTGGTGCATAACCAATCAAGAACCAGGAACCCATTCCGGCACTTTGAGCCATTCCAATGCCCAGTATAGGAGAAGCTACCCATTTTCTTTCGCTTGATGAAAGCGGACCTTTTCCGGGGAGCATAGCATTTACAGTTCTCATTTCTGCATGTAGGAAAGCTACCTGACCCAAATTAAGACGTAGGAATCCGTGTCCTCCATAGGTGAAGCCATTGTTTCCCTGTCCATTTCCTGCATAAAATGCACCATTAATTCCGGCGCAAATCATGAGGGGTTTGGAGATTTTAAAACCTGCAAAAGGGGAAATTTCGCCGAAAACAAACCCATTGCTCAATGCAAACATGAACTCAGTACCTTTTACGAAGTTGTCTCTTCCAGCGGTTTTAAAAAAGAAGGATCTCTTTACTGAGTTTGTATCAAAAGACTGATGGGGAGCGTCATCTTCGTATTGTGCTTGGCCATATTCAATTGAAAAAACCGTGAAAATCAATAAAAAAGCTTTTTTGCACATAAGATTAAGATACTTGATTACCCGCAATTATAGCACTAAAATTGTACCGCGATTCAGTGAGTATGTCCAAAATACATAATTTTTCTGCGGGACCATCCATTTTAGCACCCGTAGCATTTGAAAAGAGCATAGAAGCCATCAGAAATTTTGCCGGAACAGGCCTGAGTATTTTGGAAATCAGCCACCGTACCAAAGAGTTTGAAGCAGTAATGGAGGAAACCCGCCAGCTGGTTAAATCCCTGCTTTCGGTTCCCGATGATTATGATATACTCTTTTTGCAGGGGGGGGCATCAACCCAGTTCTTTCAGATTCCGCATAATTTTTTGAAATCTTCAGCAGCGTATCTGAAAACCGGAGTATGGGCAGCCGGTGCTATTAAAGAGGCCAAATTGTATGGAGAGGTAAATGTGGTCGCTAGCAGTGAGGCCGATAATTATACCTACATCCCCAAAAACTACGGCATTCCGGAATCTTCGGATTATTTTCACTGCACCAGCAACAATACCATCTACGGAACGCAGATGCAGGTTTTCCCCGAAAGTCTTGTGCCCATGTTTTGCGACATGAGTTCCGATATTTTCAGCAGGCCTGTAAATACCGCATCCTTTGATTTGATTTATGCGGGGGCACAAAAAAATATGGGGCCGGCAGGTGTTACACTGGTTATTGTTAAAAAATCCCTATATGAAAGACGCCCTGAAGGCAGGGCTATTCCATCGATGCTGGATTATAAACTTCATGGCGAGAAGGAAAGTATGTACAATACGCCTCCCGTATTTCCGATACTTGTCAGCAAATTCAACCTGGAATGGGTTAAAGAGAATGGTGGATGTGAGGGTATGCAGGTTCGCAATGAAGCCAAAGCCGGGCTGCTGTACAATGCTATTGACAAAAGTCCTTATTTCAGAGGTACTGTCAACGCAGAAGACAAAAGCCGCATGAATGTTTGCTTTGTGTTTAATGAACCTTCACCGGATATCGAGCAGCAATTCAATGCTGCCTGCAAAGAAGCGGGCATTAGCGGAATTAAAGGACACCGCAGTGTGGGTGGCTACAGAGCCAGCCTTTACAATGCACTGCCTCTGGAAAGCGTGCAGGCTCTGGTGAATGTGATGGAGACTTTTGCGTAATGAAGATATTAGCAAACGACGGAATTGACGCTGCCGGTAAAGCCTTACTAGAAAGGGACGGCTTCAGTATTGATATACATAAAATACCTCAAGCCGAACTGGCTGCAGGAATTAAGAACTATGACATACTGATAGTGCGCAGTGCTACCAAAGTAACCGCTGAAGTAATGAATGCCGGCAATCTGAAACTTATAGCTAGAGCAGGTGTGGGGCTGGATAATATCGATATTAAACATGCCGGAATAATGAATATTCCGGTTGTAAATACCCCCAATGCCATCAGCAGATCTGTAGCCGAACTGGTATTTGCCCATATTTTCTCCTGTTACAGATACTTGTATCATACCAACAGAGAAATGCCTGCCAATGGTAAGGAAGATTTCAATGAACTGAAAAAACTTGCAGGAAAAGGCTTAGAAGTGCAGGACAAGAAGATTGGTATTATCGGTTTTGGTAGAATAGGACAGGAGGTAGCAAGAATGGCCATAGGGCTGGGAATGGAAGTGCTTACCAGTGATTATAGAAAGAGAGATGTTGAAATAATATTATCATTTCATCGTAAATATGCTTTTAATAATTTCAAAATTGTTTTGCCCGGCATGAGCAAGGAGGATGTGCTGAAAAACAGCGATATTATTACATTGCATACTCCGGGAAGTGAAGAGGTAATTGGTGAGAAAGAGCTATCGCTGATGAAAGATGGCTCTATGCTTATCAACTGTGCAAGAGGTGGAGTGGTAAATGAAACTGCCCTGAAAAACGCGGTTAACGCGGGTAAAATAGCTTTTGCCGGTGTTGATGTTTTTGAACAGGAACCTCCTGTAAATAACGATATGTTGCAACTTGCCCATACCTCTGTTTCTCCTCATATCGGTGCCAGCACCATCGAAGCCCAGAAGCGTGTGGGAATTGAACTGGCAGAACGCATCATTCAGTTTTTCAATAACAAACGGTGATACACGTTAAACCATTTGCTGCACTCAGGCCGGTTGCCGCGCATGTGGATCAGGTGGTTTGCGGCAAACATGGAGATAATCTGCATTATGGTAATGTTATTCGTACGCTGGTGGGAATAACCCTGCGTAATCACAGCGAAGAGGACTACCGTGAAGCCCTGCATTATTTTGATAAACTACAAACCCGCCGGGTTTTGGTAAGGGAAAGTAAAGAGGGTGTATACATCTATAAACAAACTCTGTCCGACGGAAAAGAATTTCATGGTATTGTGGCATGTCTGGCCTGTGAAGATTATACAAATGGCGATATATGCAAACATGAAAATACGCTCACATCCAAACAAAATCTGATGGTTAGGTATATTGAAGCCATTCAGAAAGTAGGAGAACCTGTATTGCTGGCCAATCCCAATGATGAGTTTATGAGCGACTGGATCAAACAACACGAAAACGCAGATATTGTATTTGAATTTACCGACAATCATGGAAAACATCATGAACTTTGGTTTGTGAACGATCCGGAATCATTGGAAAATCTGAAACTTAGTTTTTTAAAAACACCACGACTTTATATTGCAGATGGCCACCACCGCATTGCCTCCGTAGTCTCCTACCTGAATTTACACGCTGATAAATCAGAAAAGAGTGGCATTATGGCCTACATACTACCCGAATCTTCTCTGCAGATAAAGCCATTTCACAGAATATTAAAAAATACCGACCGGGAAGAATGGCTGGATATGATTCACAATTCGTCTGCAGATTTTTATGTGGATTTACTCACTAAACCTCAAAGACCTGAGAAAAAAGGAGATATCATCACCCTAACTCCAATGGGCTGGTACCGCCTCCGGCTAAAACCCGGTCATATAAGGCCCAATCCCTCTGAAAATCTTGATGTTTACAGGCTCGAAGAATTTGTTTTTAAAAAGTTCTTCCATATCAAAGACTCAAAAAACGATAGCCGTTTGGAGTTTGTTCGTGGCGATGAAGACTTGAATGTCCTGCAACAATGGAATAAAAGGGGAGAGATTGACGGGGCTTTTGTATTGTACCCCAGTACCATCAAAGAAATAAAAGACGTGGCCGATGCCGGCGAAACCATGCCGCCGAAAAGCACCTGGATTGAGCCTAAAATTCCAGCTGGAATGCTTATTAACGTATTAAAATAAAAACTTTTACAAATATTAATTAAAGTGTTACTTTAATTAAAACATGCTTAATTGCCTGTCCTGCTTTCGGGTTCCGAAAACCTCTTGGGACAACAGTTGAAATTCCTGAATAGCGCCAGTTTTCAAACTGAAGATAGTGCTGGTTTTGAAACCTTTGCTTTCCAGAAAACCCGCGCTGACAAGGGCATAAAGATGCTGTGAAACCGTGCTTTGGGTAAATGGAAGTTGTGCAACCAGCGCTTTGCATGTCTGATGATTGTTAGCCTGGAGCGATAATAATATCAGAATTCGCGCCGGATGACCAAGCGCCTTTGCTTTGTTGCTGTATTCCTCTGCTTTTGCATCAAATTTGGGTTTATTTTTTCTAGTCATTGTATTCAACGCAAAAATACTATGAAATTTGATAAATCAATAAACCGGAACTTTTAAAAAGACCGGTTTTTGCGATAAATTGTCCAGTATAGCTAAATAATAAATGCCGGCTGCCAAAAGCAAATCCTGTTTCTGACCATCATAAATTTTACCTGCCTCAATAACTTGTAAATTGGAATTATAAATCCGGAAACCAACGGTCGCCGGTATTTTATTTTGGAGTTGAATTCCTTCAGGAATATGGGCTATTTGAATTGTGGCAGGTCTGATATTGTGAGTGAGGCTGACGCAAATCTTTTCAGTTACCTGCATTTCGTGATTGCACTTACAATAAGATTTATCATAGGCAGAAAACTCGTATTTGCCGGGTATTTTTATGATAAAAGGATACGAAACAGGCCTGCCTGCCAGCAATTCGAACTTGCTGTTGCTAATGGCATTGTGAAATATCAGAGAATCCCCAACACAATACAAAGTGTCTTTAGGCAGAGAAAATACTGCCTTATCAGCTTTTTCAATTTTGATAGAGGTATTTCCTTTACATCCATTAATGTCTTCCCATGAAACATTGAAATTTCCGGCAGAATTAATATAAGTAAGCCGCTGAACGGGAATACTATTCCAGCTCCAGGTCTGCATCCATTTGGGCATTTGAAACATGATAGTGTCGCCTTTACAACTGCCTGTGTCAATATCAGCAAGTTTGAAGGCAGAGTGATATTCCGCTTTGAGCAAGTGCTTTTGCCTGCAGCCCATGGAATCGGTCAGCAATAAATTATAAGAGCCTTTCTGCATAAGCAAATAAGCATTAATAATATTGACTCCATTCCACAGCCAGCCCGTGAATGCCTCTGGTTTTTTAATCAAAAGCGTATCGCCTATACAAAATGAATATTGGGTGTCCAGCTGAACAGGCCTGGGTAATAATTCAACAATAGATGCACTGTCTTTTTGCAGACAGCCATTGCTGTCCAGATAATGTAATTTTACCAATTTATCCGTTGAGCTTACAAGCAATGAGTCATTGTAAACACTCTTATTCCATAAGGGTATTTTTGATTTTGACGGTGCGGTTAACAACACTGTTTGATCTTTGCAAATTTCTAAACCTGCGGGCAGATGTTTGTATGCTTTTGGAAAATGCGAAAGGGATATGGTGTCAAAAGTTTTACAGCCTGCCGCGCTCTTTGCTGTGAAGAACCACAAACCGGTATCTGCAACCTTTATAACGAAACCTGACTGTCTGATTCCGCCGTGTTGCCATGTAGCTTGCTGCCAGTCGCTGTTTTTGGTGCCTATTTCTGCAGAATCACCCGGGCAGAAAAAAACCTTAGCAGGCAAACTGGCAGGAGAGATGGTGTCGACTACTACATTCTGCGAGAAGGTATCATACATGCAACCTAAGGCAGCCGTTTTCATGATGCAACGAAATTTTTCTGATCTGGGAACCGTGAACACCGGATTCGCCCTGGTGGACTTTAATCCGGACAAGACACCCTGCCATGCATATGTGTTTCCGGAGATGCTGTCAAGTCCCAGTGTGGCTTTTTCGCCTTTGCAGATACTAATGTTGGGCAATGGTTTAACCGAAACAACCGGAAAGCTGTAGAATGAAATAAGTGTAGCATCTGCCAGGGTTCTGACCCAGGGCTGTCCTCCCGGTAATCCGTCATAATTGATGGATTTAATACTGCAGCCGCTGCCGTTGAGTGTCAGGTAAATTTTATTGTTCTTTAAATAACCACCGGTAATGGTTGTTGAACCTCCCGTAACCGTAAATAATTTATGAAACCCGGCATCCACTTTTAGGGTGGCATTTAAGGGTGTCATTTCCACACACAATTCAGTCTTGGCGCTGTTGCTGAAGTAGGCCAGGTAGGGATTTAAGGGTTGGTTATCAGGGGTAGATTTAAGGTTATATAAAGTTGTTCTTAACTGATGAAATAACAAAACACCCAGTTTTTCGTAACCATCCTTAAACCAATAGTGGCATCCGTCATGCGTATTGAGGCCATTGGCACTGATAACCACGGTTCGGCCCATATTCTTCATTAGACGTTGCTTTTCTCTTAATTCCAGACTTGGTCCACCGCAACCATTTCGCACCTGCACCACAGCTATTTTTTCAAGTCCCGTATAGTCCTTAAACCAGTCTGCGTGCATTTTGCGAAACAACGAATCGTGCAACTGCGCATTGCTGCCGTCACTTTCGCCCTGAAACCAGAAAATGCCCCTGATTTTGTCATGCAATCCTGCCTTTTTGGCCCTGTATAGCATCCGCCCGTAGTTGGTGTTCAAATCTTCACTGTTGTAAATATTCTTTTGATGATAAGTTATAGGCGTGCCACCAACGCCGGCATTTATAATACAGACAGGAATTCCGGTAGAGTCAAGAACATGTCGGGCAAATACCAGGCCCCACTGCCCAACACATGCTTTGGTGTAAAATTTGTCACCATCTGCAGGATACCACCCTGAATCACTCAAAGTTACTGCCGCACTGTAGCTTGAGCTTCCATAGCTTCTGATGAAGCTATCCTGATAGACTGGATTTGCAAGTCCGTTGTAAGAATTAGCCACACTGTTGCTTTGTCCTGAAATTAAATAGGCATCTCCGCATGTAATGCCCTTAATCTTTAAGCTGGAACTAAAAATACTGCCACTGCCCAAAGCAACATCAAACTCATAATTGATTTTACCGGCTGAAATGTATACAACCTGATAAAAATAAGCCTGCCCCGATCCGTTGTATGTAAAGGGGACAGAATATCTAACAACTGAGCCTGATGCTCCCTTTTGGCTTATCTGTAATGCTGTATAGCCTGTTTGTGTTATCCAGCCTTCAAACACCACCCGGCCCTTATTACTGCTGATTTTTCTGCCAATAAACTGAAAATCACGCGGTTTGTTGATCCATGAAATTTGCGCACAAACGCTAAAAATCAAAAAGGCGTGGAAAGCTATGGCTATTGATCTTTTCATTTCGGTCAGTCGGGTTTTTTATACTTCCAGCGCCGATGGCTCCACAACCAGTTTTCAGGCTGACTCATGATATCTTCCTCAGTGGCCCTTACCAGCAATTCTGTAATCTCACCCTCTTTCGTTTCTGCCGGGTTTGAACATAGCAGACGGGTGTGTGCCTCATAATAGCCTCGTTTAATTTTACGTACCTGTAAATACCACACCTCCTGATTGGTTTTACGCGCAATTTTTTCTGTTCCCCACATGAAAGCAGTGTCCTGATTCAAGAACTTCGTCCAGTAAGCGTTTTTGCCATTGGAAGGATTTTGGTCGCCGATAAATGCAGTGGCAGTAACCATTCCGGACTGCCCTGCCAATACCCTCAGTGTTTGTTCCATGGGAATGAGTATGGTGCCGTATTTGCTTCTAATACCCTGTGTCAGCTTTTCGAAGAATGGATTTTTTAGTTGCTTGTAAATACACTGTGCTTTTTGTTTTGCATGCAGTTGGGCCGACATAGAAACCCATTCCCAGTTACCTTTATGACTCATGACAATGATGCTGCTCCTGCCTTCTGCAAATGCTTTGTCGTAAATCTCCTGCGGATTATTGGTCATTCTTTTTAGCAATTCCTCCTTGCTCAGGCTCATACCTTTGAAAGTTTCAAGGAACATATCGGTTAAGTGACGATAGAACTTTCTTTCTACATCCCGGCGCCAGGCATCTGTTTTATCCGGAAAGGAATTTTGCAAATTGACTCTAACCACTTTTTTTCGATAACCTGCGAGATGATACAAAACAAGATACAGGAAGTTTGACAGCCTGTATAAAACAGGGAAGGGCAACAGTGAGATGCCTTTCAGGATGGGATATACTAAAAGCTTGTAAGTCAAACGAAAAACGATTTATGAAAAGTACCTGAAATCCTGTCCGGCTTTTATGCTGAGCAATGTTTCATAAATCAGTTTGATACAGCTTTCAATATCTGCCTCATAAACCATTTCTACCGTAGTATGCATGTATTTCAGGGGTAGCGAAATCAGTGCAGAGGCCACACCTTGGGAGCTGTAGGCAAAGCTGTCGGTATCTGTTCCGGTGCTTCTGCTTACGGCACTGCGCTGTATGTGAATTTTTTTCTTTTTGGCTGTTTGAATCACAAGCTGCAGCAAATTGTTCTGCACCGCAGGTCCGTAGGTAACCACAGCACCTTTACCGCATTTACACTCACCCTGTTTTTTTTTGTTGTATAAGGGAGAAGCGGTATCATGCGTCACATCGGTGCAAATAGCCACATTGGGTTGCAGCCTGCGGCTTATCATTTCAGCACCGCGCAGGCCGATTTCCTCCTGAACGCTATTCACTGCAAATAGGGTGTAGGGAAGTTTCTTTCCGTTGTCTTTCAGTTTTTTAACTACCTCAGCAATGATAAATCCGCCCATGCGATTATCCAGCGCCCTGCCCACGATGTATTTTTTGTTTAGCCACATACAATCGGCATCAAAAACAGCTACAGCGCCTACGTGTATTCCCATCGCTTCAACTTCCTTTTTACTGCTGCATCCCACATCAATGAAAACGTTGTCCTGCTTGGTTTCGGGGTCTTTCCCTTCGCGAACATGAATGGCGGGCCAGCCAAAGATGCCTTTTACAACATTGCCATTTTCACAATAAATATGGCATCGCATACTGGGGGCAATCTGAAAATCACTGCCGCCGTTTCTGATAACGTAAATGTACCCCTCATCGGTAATGTAGTTTACAAACCATGAAATTTCATCGGCATGGGCCTCAATAACCACCTTGTAAGGTTGTCCAGGATTAATTACCCCGACGGCAGTTCCATATGTATCCACAATGGTTTCATCAATTTCGGATTTGATATAATCCAGCCAAATCTTTTGTCCGGAACTCTCAAAACCGGTGGGAGATACGTTGTTTAGGTATTTTTCAAGGAATTTTTTGGCTTCTCTTCGCATTTTTCGAAAATACGTAAAAAATATGAGTATTTTTGTGCTAATGAGGTGTTTGATTTTACGCAGGTTGAATTTATTCTTCGGCGCGACGGTGGCTTACACGCAGACTTTAACCAAACAACCAGTTACCTGCAGTGATTCTACAGTCTGGTATATTCGAAATAATACAGTCGATACGCTGTATCCGACTTCACTAACTTTTAAGGTGCATCACATGCTTCCTACGGCAGCAATATTGTCCATTTACATCGGTCCGGGTTTCTTCAACAACACCCAAAAAATTGCCATAAAAGGGAGCAAATACAACTGGAAGTACGCAACATCATTCGGCTGTTCATTTGAAGATACAATGTTTCATGGGATTTCCATTCCTATTGCTGTTTGTGTTAATTACAACAGTGCTTCAAAAACGGAGGCATCAATGAGATAGACAGCAAAGTTTTGCCCGCCGGAAGCCATTTTCTTTCAATAATAAAATACTTCGGGGAATACAACAAGTCACAAACTACTAAAGAAGTGACCTTCTAATCTTTTCACGCTCAGTAAATTTACTAAATCACGCAAAGACGCGATACTAATCGCTGTGAAAATTTCGATTTTTGCAATTATCATCTAGACTTTAGATATTATAAAAAAATGAAACAAAATATTACTAAAATTACGAGTATGCTGTTGATCTGCGGTTCTGCCTTGATTGTCAAAACCAACACCGGCGGTCCGGGTTGGTCATTGACCAATGCTCCAATAACATCCACAACAACGGAAAGTAATTGCACCAACTGCCACAACAGCTTTTCACTTCAAACATCGGGTACCAACCACGGCCGCATAAATTTAACCAACAATTTTACCGGCAATGGCTATATACCCGACTCCAGTTACACACTTATTCTTGGATACAAAGAGACCGGCAAATCTAAATTTGGTTTTCAAATGACTTGTCTGGAATCCTCAACCTACAAAGCTGCCGGAACCTTTACCAATGGAGACAGCCGCAGCCAGACCGGAACCGGCGTGGTAAGCGGCAATACAAGATACTATATCGGCCACACCAGTGCCGGAACATCAACCGTAGCGACCGATTCAACCACCTGGAAGATTACATGGAAAGCACCCTCTAAAAATATTGGAAAGGTTACTTTTTGGGTTACTTTAAATGTTGCCAATGGCTCAGGATCCAGTGGTGATTACATTTATAGCAAATCTTTTACATTTTCTCCCAGCACATTGCTCCCAACAGCAAAAGCAAAAATTACCTCTGCCAGAAATTGCAGTGGAAGCAATATCAATTTTGGCGCGGATGTAACAGGTTCTCCAACTTCCTATAGCTGGTCATTTCCTTCAGGTTCACCAACATCAAGCAATTCATCAACACCGGCAGTTAACTACACAAATCCCGGAACCTATAAAGCATTTCTCACAGTTCGAAATAGCAAAGGAGCTAGCAAAGAGGACACTTTGACTTTTACAGTAATAGCCAGGCCGGCACAACCCAGTATCACCCCGGGTGTTACCCAGAATATCTGCCATGGAGATTCTGTTTTGCTTTCAACTTCCACATCAAGCGGGGTGACGTATGCTTGGAGCCCGGGAGGAAAAACAACCCGTTCGATAGTGGTAAAAACAGCCGGTACATATTCGGTGGTTTTAACCAGCACCACAACCGGTTGCAGCAGCTTGCCGTCAACCGGAGTTTTGGTGAATGTAAATCCAACACCTTCAATCGATGTTGTCAGTGATAAAGACACTCAATGCGTTTCCGGCGCTATCAAATTAATGGCAAAAAGAACCAATTCCTTTGTTGATAGTTTTTCCTTTCAAGGTTCAAAAGGACCCTGGGGTATAGACAGCATAGATTTTCAGTCAAGAACTGTCGGTAAACAATGGTTCACTGCATGGACAAAGAGCAGCAAGGGTTGCATTTCATCAGATTCTGTGGCGGTGCAGGTGGTGGCAAAAAAAACAGCACCGGTATTGACAGTCAGCAATCCAACTATTAAAGGATTTACCATAAAATGGAACTCGGTTTACGGTGCCACCGGCTACAGGGTTAGCACGGATACCGGTAAAACGTTTTTTGTGCCAAGTTCTGGCAACCTGGGTTTAAGTCACATCATCAATACCCTGAAAGGAGGAGAAGCGCTGAGGGTTCAGGTAAAGGCGCTTTCTAAAGATGCTTGCGGCGAAACCGAGACTTCTTTGATAACCGGATATGCCGATACATGTAAGTCCATTTCTTACACGGTAATTGTATTGAAAAATAGGTTGTGTTTGCTTGACAAAGCCAACATTGCCGTAAAAGGCTTGCATGGCATGAATTATGGCATTCGCCTGAACAATGGAGGCGTGGGAAAAGATACCATTTTCACTCCCGTATTTAACGGAACATCCCAGTATGAAATTTATGTAATTGACTCTTCCAAAATAGATTGTGGCTTCACGGTAAAGAAATTCATTATCACCGAGGATACCATTTTTGCACCTGTAACAAGCCTTAAAGATGCTCCTTTGTTGAAAATATGCTCTAACAATTTAACTGAAGGTGTTGCCGTACAGGCCAATTCAGCCAAATATCAGGACTCCGTACTTTGGTACAAAAATGGTAAAAAAGTAGGGCAGGGGCTTAATTATACCTACAATATTCAAAATAGAGATGCGTTATTTGCGCAGGCTAAAAACAAGGCTGGTTGCACGGCAGATTCAAAGATTACAAACATAAACATACAAACACTGCCCAGTGCAGGTTTCACCTACACATCCGCAGGCACTATATATCAGTTTACTGCGAATGAAAAATCCGGAAAGCATGCATGGTTTTCACCGGTGAGCATCACTTCAGATTCTGCCACTGCCACAGTAGATTTCAAGAACCTTCAGGGGAAAATTGTAAAGGTCAGGCACAGTGTTCTGTTAAATGGTTGTGAGGCTTCAGATTCGCTGAATGTGGCCATTGCCAATCTGTCTAAACAGAATCAATCTTTGGAAGGAATCCGATTGTATCCTAATCCGGCCAGCAACAGATTACAATTGTCTGGTATTGGTGGTTTGGTTAACCTGGAAATAACAGACCTATACGGGAAAGTTTTAATGCGTCTGACATCAAGTGATCAAAACCTTGAAATCCCCATAGATGGCTTGCCTCAAGGACAATATTATCTGACAATCTCAAATAGTGAGTACCGAAAGGTAATTCCGTTCACGAAGACCCGGTATTGAAGAATCAAATTTCTAAGAGGTGTTTGATAATATATAATAAACACCTACATTCGCAGTCCCAAACTCAAGGGAGCTTAGCTCAGCTGGTTCAGAGCATCTGCCTTACAAGCAGAGGGTCGGGGGTTCGAACCCCTCAGCTCCCACAAAAAAGACCTGAATAGTTGGGTCTTTTTTATTTAATCAAGTTCACAGATCCACTTACCCTTTTCTCGGCATCCGTTTCCTAGTCATAATAGTGGATATAATAGCAATAGGCTGCCTCAGGAAGTGCCACGCCCTTATTCATTACCTTGCCGTTCCAGTGATCTTCCGACGGAAGTCTGTATGTAGCAACCCTCCCTCTCAGCTTGGGAATATCTCAACTTCTATGGTGCCCCAACCTTTGAAACAGATTGTCTGAATAAGGATTAGAAACCCTGTCAGCCATAATACTCTTTTGCCCCGTTCATCTCCCGCAAGTTTAGTATTAATTCAATTCTAAACCTGAAAATTGATGCATCATAAACGTTTTTTGACGAAGCGTTACCATAGTTTGGTCTAAATGGCATGATTATTTCTTTTAGGGTGATTACTTTTGTAATCTTATCATTTATGAAAAAGACGTTTTTTACCATCGCTACTTTTTTTAGCGGTATTTTGGCCTTGCAGGCACAGGCCCAGCTGATTGAAAAAGTAGATGCACAACCAGGCAAACTTATCATTCCTTATGAAAAGTATCAGTTGTCAAACGGGCTTACCCTTATTGTGAGTGAAGACCACAGTGATCCGTTAACACACATCAATGTCACTTACCATGTGGGATCGGCGCGCGAACTTCCGGGCAAGTCTGGATTTGCGCATTTCTTCGAACACATGCTGTTTCAGGGTTCGAAAAACATTGCCGATGAAGAGCATTTCAAGCTCATCAGGCAGTATGGCGGCGATGTGAACGGAAACACCACCCGTGATAGAACCGTTTATATTGAAACTTTCCCTTCCAATTTCACCGAAACTGCTCTTTGGATGGAAGCAGATCGCATGGGTGTGTTTCTGGAAGCATTTACCCAAAAGAAATTTGAGATACAGCGCAGCACGGTTAAGAACGAAAAAGACCAGCGCTACAACGTTCCCTATGGTTTCCTAATGGAAGTCAAAGACCAGAACCTTTACCCAGAAGACCATCCCTACAGTTGGAGTACCATTGGCTATGTCGATGACCTGAACCGCGCCGACAGCAGTGATTTGAGAAATTTCTTTCTGCGTTGGTATGGTCCAAACAATGCCTGCGTAATTGTTGTTGGTGATGTAAACACCAAGGATGTGGTAAAATGGTCTGAAAAGTATTTTGGAAGCATACAGCGTTGTCCGGAAGTGAAGAAAAAGCGCTTACCACCGGTGGTGCTGCCTGAGAATAAAGTAAAAGGCTATCCGGACCCCAATGTATCTTTGCCATTGGTTTATACCACCTATCCTGCAGCACCCGTGGGTCACCCTGATGAAGCCGCAATGGATGTGCTGGCCTATTTGATGGGGGGCACACGTAATTCTCCCATGTACAAGCGTTTTGTTGAGAATGAATCTGCTTTGCAGGCAAATTGCAACAACAATCCCATGAGTACCATTAATCATGAACTTGCGGGTGAATTTTCATTCTTGATGGTTGCCTATCCCTGGGATAAGGATGTGAAATTCCTTCAAAACAAACTCAAGGTCATGCTGGACTCATTTGAATACGACAACTTCAGCGATGATGACCTGGCACGCGCAAAGTCCAACATTCTCAGCAATTACAGCAGCGGACTTGAAGATGTGAGTACCAAAGCCAATTATCTCTCTAATTTCTGGTATCTGGGAATCAAGAATGCCGAAGGCAAAATGGCCAATTTGGAAGATGATGCCAACCGATACAGAAACATTACACGTGAAGATATTATACGTGTTTACCGCAAATATCTGAAAGGTAAAAACTCAAGCACTATTGTTATTGATCCCATGGATGAGGCTGATGGTGAGAAAAAACCACAGTACCAAAGCTTCAATCCCAATGCAGGCAAGAAAAACCCTGTGGCCGAAGCGGAATACAGCAACCTGGTTCACAAGCCCACTGTAGACAATTTCGACCGCAGTGTTCGCCCGGTTCCCAGCGAAGCCAAAATGGTAAAAATCCCCGGTATCTACCGCAAAAAACTGGACAATGACCTGGAAATTCTGGGTTCTGTTACTACAGAAACTCCGCAGGTGCTTGTATCTATGAGTATTGATGGCGGCCGATTGCTTGAAGGCACTGATGTGCCGTTTGGAACAGCAGACATGATGGTATCCGCCATGAATGTGGGAACCGCAAAGCGCACTGCCAAAGAACTTGAAAATGAACTGGAAAAACTTGGAGCAAGCATAAGTTTTGGTAGCAGCAGCACCTCAATTTCTGTTTTCTTAAGCTGTGAAAAAGACAAACTGGACGCTGCTTTGGTTTTACTGGAAGAAATGATGTTCCAGCCACGCTGGGATGCAGACGAATTTAAAAAGAACAAAAAACGTATCCGTGAAAGTGCAAAAAACAGCTTGCGTGACCGTGGTACCGGAGCTTCCAATGCAATCAGGGCGCTGCGTTACGGACAAACCAGTCTGGGTATGTATGTGGGTGCAGGAGAATATGATGCAGTGACCCTTGAAAGCTGCAAAAAATATTATGAGAAGTATTTTGCACCTGAGGTTTCAAGACTCTCTGTGGTTGGACCTATGAACGCAGATGAAACCTACCAGAAACTGGCATTCCTGAATAAGTGGCCGAAGAAAAACGTAACAATCCAAAGGCCAACCGAATTCCCGCAGTTTAAAACTTCACAGGTCTTCGGCGTTGAATACGTGGATGCAGACCAAAGTGATCTTGTAATTAGTATGCCCGGTTTGTCTTACGACGCCACAGGCGAAATGTTCAAAAGCAATGTGATGAACTTTGCTTTGGGTGGCAACTTTAACAGCCGCCTGAATCTGAAAATAAGGGAAGATAAAGCATGGACTTATGGGATTAGAAGTGGTTTTAATGGCTCATATGAAGACATTAAAGGGCATTATGGTATATCTGCCGGTATTAAGGCCAATGCTACCGATAGCGCAATTACTGAAATCGTAAATGAACTCAATAAGTATAAAAATGAAGGTATAAGTGAAGAAGAATTCAAATTCACCAAAGACGCATTGCTTGCCAGTGAGGCGCTGGAATATGAATCCAATGATCAGAAGGCTTCCTATATGATGCAGATGGCTATTCGCAAATTGCCTGAGAACTATGCCGAGCAGCAGCAGGAAGTGCTGAAAAAGCTAACCCGCGAAGAATTAAACGCTCTGGCCAAACAAAATCTTCAAACCGACAAAATGACCATATTGGTTGCCGGAGATATGCTGTTGCTGAAGGACAGACTTGAAAAGCTGGGCTACGGAAAAGTGCAGATGTTGGATGCTACCGGGAAAGGAAAATACAAGATTCTGGAAGCTCCCAAGGGATCAAAGCATGAAAAGAATTATCGTTAATTAGCGATTATGATAATAATTAAAGGCTTTATGAATTTGTACAGTCTTTATTTTTTAGGAACTTCAGGATGCAGTCAGATGTCCATAAAATGTGGGCAAAACCCACGCCTGAAATGGGCAAATACCATGTAACTTGCAACAAGTTGTCAATACATGGATAATAACGAAGAACTAGATGAAAAAATCATCCCAATTAACATTGAAGATGAAATGAAGACCGCCTACATCGATTATTCGATGTCGGTAATTGTTTCCCGTGCACTGCCTGATGTACGGGATGGTTTAAAGCCTGTTCACCGCAGGGTTTTATACGGTATGGTTGAGCTGGGGCTGGCTTCCAACAGGCCTTATAAGAAATCGGCCCGTATTGTAGGAGAGGTATTGGGTAAATATCACCCACACGGAGACAGCAGCGTATATGATACCATGGTTCGTATGGCCCAGGATTGGAGCCTACGTTATCCAATGGTAGATGGACAGGGTAACTTTGGTTCTATTGACGGAGATCCGCCCGCAGCAATGCGTTATACCGAAGCCAGGCTGCGCAAGCTGGCAGAGGAAATGATGACCGACATCGATAAAGATACGGTCGATTTTCGTCCCAACTTTGACGAAAGCCTGGAAGAGCCAAACGTTATGCCTGCTAAAATTCCCAATCTGCTGGTAAACGGTGCCAGCGGTATTGCCGTTGGTATGGCTACTAACATGGCTCCGCATAACCTTACAGAAGTTTGCGATGGTATTTGTGCCTACATCGATAACAACGACATTGAAATTTCCGAACTCATGCAGCACGTCAAAGGTCCTGATTTTCCGACCGGCGGCGTTATCTATGGGGTTGAAGGCCTTAAAGATGCCTTTGAAACCGGCAGGGGAAGGGTGGTTATCCGCGGAAAAGCTGAATTTGAAACTACATCTACTGGAAAGGAAATGATAGTGGTAACTGAAGTTCCTTATCAGGTTACACCTTCACAAATCATCATTAAAACCGTTGATTTGATTAATGAAAAAGTCATTGATGGTATATCGGCAGTTCGAGATGAAAGCGGCAGGCAGGGTATGCGTGTGGTGTTCGACCTGAAAAGGGATGCTATTCCCAATGTTATACTGAATCAGCTTTATAAATATACCCCGCTACAAACCAGTTTCTCGGTAAACAATATTGCGCTGGTCCACGGCAAGCCTGAAATGCTCAGCCTCAAAGACATGATTCGCCACTACGTGAATCACAGACATGAGATTGTGCTGCGCCGAACCAATTACCTGCTGGCTGAAGCAAGAAAACGTATTCATATACTGGAAGGTCTGCTCATCGCGCTGGATCACCTGGATGAGGTTATTGCCCTGATTCGCAGTAGCCACACTCCCGAAGAAGCCCGTGATGGGCTGATGTCGAAGTTTGGTTTGTCTGAAATACAGTCAAAAGCAATTCTGGACATGCGTTTGCAACGTCTAACCGGACTGGAACGCGATAAAATCCGCGATGAATACAACGAAGTAATGAAAGAGATTGAATACCTGGAGAGTATTCTTGCCAGCGACGAAATGCGCATGGGTATTATCAAAACCGAGTTGCAGGAAACAAAAGAAAAGTATGGAGATGAACGCAGAACCCGAATAGAGTTCAATGCTGAGGAAATCAACATAGAGGATCTTATTCCCAATGAGGAAGTTGTAGTTACCATAAGCCACATGGGATACATCAAGCGCACACGTTTGGAAGAATACAAGGAGCAAAACCGCGGAGGTAAGGGACTCCGTGGTGTAACACATAGGGATGAAGATTTTGTAGAGCATTTATTCGTGGCGAGCACGCACAACTACCTATTGCTGTTTACTGAACAGGGAAGGTGCTTCTGGCTGAAAGTTTATGAAATACCCGAAGGGCAAAAAGCTACCAAAGGCAGACCCATTCAAAACCTTATCCAGATTCCCCAGGATGATAAAATCAAAGCGTATTTGAATGTGATAAATCTGAAAGATGAAGATTATCTGAACAACAACTTCATTATCATGGTAACAAAGAAAGGTACTGTTAAGAAAACCTCACTGGAAGCTTACAGCCGCCCCAGAACCAATGGTATCAATGCCATTACGGTTAGGGAGGGGGATGAATTGTTGCAGGCCTGTCTTACCGACGGCAGCAATGAAGTGCTTATTGCAAAAAAGAGCGGTAAAGCCATCCGGTTTTCCGAAAAAACAGTTAGGCCGATGGGTCGTACTGCAGCCGGGGTAAGGGGTGTGACGCTGGAAGGCGCCAAAGACGAAGTAATTGGCATGGTTTGTGTTAATCCTGATAAAAAGGAGGCCACTATGCTGGTAGTTAGCGAAAATGGATACGGCAAAAGAAGCGACCTAGATGATTACAGAATCACGGGTCGTGGAGGC
>Ga0194116_10002070_pt1 | contig 26710 bp, 20 predicted proteins | sample TA2MahsurfametaG_4_FD_148617 | JGI IMG/M metagenome (GOLD analysis project Ga0194116, IMG submission 148617) | Freshwater microbial communities from Lake Tanganyika, Tanzania - TA2015008 Mahale S9 surface | ecosystem: Environmental > Aquatic > Freshwater > Lake | place: Tanzania: Lake...
CAAGGCAAGTGGCTGGTGAAATCGCACATTTTGTAAGCAGCGCATCCTTTGATCTTGTGTTGGCAGGCCGGGAATCCATTGATTACAACGGTGGATTGGTGGGTGGAATGCTTGCGGAATATTTGGACTGGCCCTTGGTCAACGTGGCAACTTCCATCGAGGGTGGGGCGGGGGGCAGCATGATCGTGTGCAGGGATATGGACGGTGGTCGCGAGAAATTGGAGGTTAATTTGCCGGCGGTCATCACTTGCCAAAAGGAACTGACTGAACCACGCATTCCCAACATGAGGGGCATTATGGCCGCTCGAACCAAGCCTCTTCAAGTCTTTGCCCCTCAGGGTAAAGGTGCTGATATGCATGTCCTGGAGCATGCCCTTCCTCCAAGCCGACAGGCTTGCCAATTCTTCGGGGTTCATCAAATGGATGAATTGGTCGAGGCCCTGCATCAACAGGCCAAAGTATTGTAATCCACCACAGAAAGATATATTGTTATGAAAATATTAGTTTACGCGGAACAACAAGACGGTCAACTCAAAAAGAGTGCCTTGGAAGCCGTATCCTTTGCTCGTCAAAGTTTTGAATCCCTAGGGGATTTGAACATTACCGTTCTCCTCGGAGGACAAGTGGATACGCAAGCTGCGGCCGATCTTGGTCTTTACGGCGCCAATTCGGTTTGGATGCCTTCGGAAAACATCTTGAATACTTTTGAAGTTCATCTTCATTCTTTGGCGATTCAACAGGCCTTGGCCGAATCCGGTGCGGAGGTCCTTGTCATGGCCCATACGTATTGCGGCAAATCCCTAGCGCCTCGTTTGTCGGTTGCATGGGATGCGGTCCTGGCCGCTGGGGTCAACGGTATTCCGGAATGTGCAGCCGACGGCTCTTGGAAGGTGCAACGCACGGTCTATTCCAACAAGGGGATTGCATCCTACGCCGTATCGGGGACCAGGCGGATCTTGTCCTTCCTGCCCAATGCCCTCAAGCCGGTGGAATGTGGCTCTCCTTGCAGCGTGACCCCATGGAATGTCTCTGTGAACACGGGTGCCGCCAGGACCCGCAGTTTGGAGATTCAGAAGGTTCAAGGTAAAATTCCATTAACCGAAGCCGAAAGGGTAATTTCCGGTGGCCGCGGTCTCAAAGGACCGGAGCATTGGCACCTTATCGAAGATCTGGCCGAGGTATGCGATGCGGCAACCGCTTGCTCCAAACCGGTTTCGGACATGCATTGGCGTTCCCATGACGAGCACGTTGGGCAAACCGGGATCACCATCAAGCCGGACCTTTACATCGCAGTCGGCATATCGGGGGCGATTCAGCACCTTGCCGGGGTGAGCAGTTCCAAAACCATCGTGGCCATCAATACCGATCAGGAGGCCCCTTTCTTCAAGGTTGCGGATTACGGAGTGGTAGGGGATGCTTTTGAAGTCCTTCCCCAATTAACCCAGGCGATTCGGCGATTGCGCAAAGGGTAAGACTCCGTATATTCGGATATGAAAAAGTTGGAGCTGGAATTGTTGGCCCTATCCGAAAGCAACGCCTCCATCCATTCGTATGCAGTAGTTCTGGGAGAAAAGGACGGCAAGCGTAAATTGCCGATCATCATTGGCTCATTCGAGGCACAAGCCATCGCCATTGAGCTTGAGCGGATGAAGCCCGCAAGGCCTCTAACACATGATTTGTTCGTAAGCATGGCCAAGACCATGGGGGCACAGCTCAAGGAGGTTTTGATCACGGATTTGAAGGAGGGCGTATATTTCGCTAACCTTGTATGGGTCAGGCAAGAAGAAGGCGGCAAACCATGGGTACAGGATGCCCGGACCAGCGATGCTCTTGCGCTTGCTGTCAGGTTTGCTTGCCCTATCTACACCGTGGAGTCCGTCCTTTCCCAGGGGGGGATTGAACCAGAGCAGTGGGACGCTGCCTTCGATCCCAAGCCAACAACCTCAACGGAGCCTGATCAGCTGGATGCTTTTGCGGGGCTTACCGAGGAGAATACCAAAGGTAATCGTCTTTCGATCAAAGCCTTGGAGCATGAGTTGCAAGATGCATTGAAGCACGAGGATTACGAAAGGGCAGCCCGAATACGGGACAAAATCGAGCAACGTCGTCGCGGTTCTTAAAGTAAAAATTCTAAAATGGCAGATTCTTACCGTGGTGTATTGGGCATGATATTCCTTATCGGAATGCTTTGGTTGTTTTCGGAGAACCGCAAAGCCATTCGATGGAAAACCGTCGGCGCGGCTTTGCTGCTTCAGGTGGTTTTGGCCTTGATGGTCCACAAGGTCGCATGGTTTCGTCAAATTTTTGAGTGGGTCTCTGGCTTTTTTGTGGTGGTTTTGGGATTTACCAAAGCGGGTTCCGTATTCCTCTTTGGGTCCTTGGTGGAAAGGGTGGATAGTTTTGGTTTTATTTTCGTTTTTCAGGTTCTTCCAAACATTATATTTTTCGCTGCTTTAAGTTCTTTGTTTTATTACCTAGGTCTTTTGCAGAAAATCGTCTGGGTTTTTGCGTGGGTAATGCGTCGCGGACTGCGTTTGTCGGGGGCAGAAAGTTTATCGGCTTCGGCGAATATTTTCCTAGGGCAAACGGAGGCCCCTTTGTTGGTTAGACCCTATATCGAGGGGATGACCCGATCCGAATTGCTGGCCTTGATGATAGGAGGGATGGCGACCATTGCGGGATCCGTGCTGGCAGCCTACGTTGGTTTCTTGGGCGGCTCCGATCCTGAGCAGCAACAAATGTTTGCGACGCATTTGCTGTGCGCATCGATGATGGCGGCCCCGGCTGGAATACTCGCCGCCAAAATGCTCATCCCTGAAACCGATCAAATCAACGAGAAATTGGAATTGAATAATGAACAGTCCGGGTCGAATGTTTTGGAGGCGATTGCCAACGGTACAACGGATGGGCTCAAATTGGCGGTGAATGTAGGGGCCATGCTTTTGGTCTTTACCGCCTTGATGGCGATGGCGAATTATCTGCTGCAGTTCGGGATTGGGGAATGGACCGGCCTGAACGAACGTATTGCAGCGTCCACAGGGGGCCGGCAAACGGCCTTGAACATGCAGTATTTGCTGGGGATGGCCTTTGCACCCTTGGCCTGGTTGTTGGGCATCGCCTCATCCGATGTTATGCTTATCGGGCAGTTGTTGGGAGAGAAGAGCATCATGAATGAGTTTTTTGCATACACTACTTTAACACAATTCAAACTTAGCGGGGTGCTCCAGGATCCTCGATCGGTAATCATCGCCACCTACGCGCTCTGTGGTTTTGCGAATTTTGCGTCGATTGGTATTCAGATTGGAGGGATTGGGGCCTTGGCCCCGGGGCGCAGGGCGTTATTGTCTCAATTGGGCCTCAAGGCCTTGTTGGGCGGAACGGTGGCCTCTTTGCTCAATGCGGCCCTGGCGGGCATGCTTGTTTAACCATAACCGCAAATCGATGAAAAACATCTTTAGGATATGCGTCGCCTTCGTTGTATTGTTGATATCAAGCCTCATGGTGCAGGCCCAAGATGGGGCCGGTCAATTCCTGGGCGCACCGGTTGCTGTCCGTGAAATAGGCCTTCCCAAGGAAATCCCAGCACGAATGGATTTCCATGTGTTGGTGAATGCGCCGTACAGCGTGCAGATTCAAGGGCGATTGCGCGATGATGAACCTGCCTCCAAGGAACCTCTGCCCCAATGGCAAGGACTGGAAGCGGATATGGTACGGGCCTTTGTCCGTTGGATGCAGCGTGACAAACAGATCCGCTTGGATTTTGACCCTGTTTTTCATGCAGATACCGCTTCTCTTCGTTCCGCAATGGGGGCAGACCCTACCCAAGCTGCTGGGGTCTTGGTTGGGGGTGAAGGTGTAAATCCCGTCAAGGACAGCACCTGGCTAACTCCTTTGCCTTGGTTGCGATCCGGCGTCGTTCTGTTGGTGCCATTCTCGGATCGTTCAGCATGGGGGGCTTGGAAAGCCATGACCCAAGGCCTGGACGATCGGAACTTGGTCTTGCATCAATCGCCGATGACGGCAGCCTGGGAGAAGGAATGGACTAAGATGATTTCGTCCCGCTGCCGAACCGAAAGGATCTCGGAGGAGACCATGGTATGGAAAGCCTTGGGGAAGAAAAGTGGGACCACATACGCTGTCATGGATGCAGGAACGGCCTCCGCGTATTCGAAGCAGGGAGATTTCTCGGGTTGGCGGGTAAGAATCCCTGCAGGCTCCTCTACTACTGTTCGTTATCTGGTATTCCCCCAAGGCTCTTTGCTGAGGTCGTACTGGGAAGAGTTCCTGTTCAGCGGATGGGGCTGGTTAAATTCCGATGAATTTGAGGCCTTGATGGAGAAGCACTTTCATGCCGGTGCTCGTTCTGTGATCAAGCCCTCTCCCGGACCATAGGGGACCATCGAAAGACGATTTTTGAAAGTCGACTCCCGAAAGACGATTCCCGAAAGACAACCACAAAGGTTTAATTTTTGACCAAGCCGGCCATGGTTTGGCCAATGTTAGCAGGTGATGCGACGACATGGATGCCGCATTCGGACATGATACGCATTTTGGCCTCGGCTGTATCGTCCTTGCCACCCACGATAGCCCCGGCATGACCCATCCGACGGCCTGGGGGGGCGGTTTGTCCGGCAATAAAGCCCACGACCGGTTTGGGGTTCCCGGCATCACGCAGCCAGCGAGCGGCTTCGGCTTCCATGCCTCCTCCTATTTCTCCGATCATGACAACACCTACGGTTTCAGGATCGTTCATGAACAGTTCCAAGGCTTCGCGGGTAGAGGTTCCAATGACGGGGTCACCGCCAATACCGATGGCGGTTGAAATCCCCAGGCCCGCTTTGACAATTTGATCCGCAGCTTCGTAGGTCAGGGTACCGGATTTGGAAACAATCCCGATTTTGCCGGGCTTGAAAACGAAGCCGGGCATAATGCCCACTTTGGCTTGCTTAGGGGTGATGATGCCGGGGCAATTGGGACCGATCAACCGCGAGTTCCTGCGGCGGACCATCGCCGCTGCTTTGACCATATCCGAGGTAGGAATCCCCTCGGTGATGCAAACGATCAGCGGAATACCGGCATCAGCCGCCTCCATGATGGCATCAGCCGCGAAGGCGGGAGGCACGAAGATGATGGAGACGTTGGCGTCCGTGGCTTCCACTGCTGAACGAACGTCGTTGAAGACCGGTTTCCCCAAATGTTCGGTTCCTCCTTTGCCGGGGGTCACTCCACCGACAACCTGGGTTCCGTACTCCAACATTTGACCGGCATGAAAGGTTCCTTCGGTGCCGGTGAAGCCTTGAACCAAAATTCGAGAATGTTCGTTAACAAGTATGCTCATACGATGGGATAGACCGCCTTTTGCGGAATGCCCCAAAAATAGGCCAGACCTTAGGTCCTACCAAGATTACCCCGATTTTTGGCGGAATTGTTGCAAAAACCGAGTCGCATAAACCAGTTCATTCAGCGGCTCGTTATCACTCTTCAGGATAAGCTGGCGATCACCCTCCCAGGTTTTGCGACCTTTGTACAGGAATACAATATGGTCCCCGCATTCCAAGACCGAATTCATATCATGGGTATTCACAATCGTCGTGATTTGATATTCGTTGGTGATATCCTGGATAAGGTGGTCAATGCGAATGGATGTTTTGGGGTCCAATCCTGAATTAGGTTCATCGCAGAACAGAAATTGGGGTTCCAAGACGATGGCGCGGGCGATCCCTACCCTTTTCTTCATGCCACCGCTGAGTTCGGAGGGAAAAAGCATTTCGGTTCCTGCAAGGCCAACCCGCTCCAAACAATAGGCTACACGTTCTTGCATTGCTGCTTTGGAGGCAGGCCTGAACATTCTCAACGGGAAGAGGAGATTATCCAGGACCGTTAGGGAATCAAAAAGCGCAGCGGATTGAAAGAGCATCCCGATTTTTTGACGCAATTCATTGCGTTGGTCACCGTCCATTTCCCCTAACTCCAAGTCCTTGTAGAACAGACGACCAGCATCGGGTTTGACCAAGCCGACCATTGTTTTCATCAGCACCGATTTCCCGCTACCGCTCGCGCCGATGACCATGTTCACCTTGCCCGGCAGGAAGGTCGCGTGGATGTCGTCCAAGACGGATTTGTCCCCGAATTTTTTGGAAATTCCTTGCAGGCTTATCATCACAAAACCTTGGGCATCTTGAGGATTTTAAGACTCATAACAACAATTGGGCCAAGATATAATCCCCCAAAAGAATGAGCACGCAACAATACACCACTGCTTTGGTCGAGGCCCTTCCCACTTCCAGCGCTCCGCCTTGGACATGGTACCCGTGATAGGCCGAAACGGAGGAAATGAAAAACGCAAAGGTGACCGCCTTGCACATCGCAAAAAACACATCGTAGGGGAGGAAGGTGGATCTCGCCCCTTCGATAAACTGATCAAAGGTGATGAGGCCGGTGAGTTGGCAGATGACCATCCCCCCCAGGATAGACATGGAAATCGAGGTAATAACCAGAAGAGGAATCATCGTGAGGCAAGCGACCACCTTGGGCCCGACCAAGTAGGACACGGGATTCACCCCCATAATTTCCAAGGCGTCGATTTGTTCCGAACTACGCATATAGCCGAGCTCGGAGGCAATGTTGGAGCCAATTTTGCCGGCCAAGACCAAGGAAGTAATTGACGGGCCTAATTCGAGTATGCTGGAATTGGTGACAATGGAGCCCACAACGGTCAGGGAAATGTAAGGAGCAATCAATTGATACACCGTTTGGACGGCGGAAACCCCCCCCATAAACACCGCGACGAAGGCCACAATGCCCACCGAACCCAAGCCAATGGAGGACATTTGCCGAACGGTTTCTTCCCAATACATCCGTCCATTCTCCGGTTTGCGGAGCATGAGTCGTAGCATCATCAGGTATCGCCCAAAATGGTAAAAGAAATTCATCCAGGAGAGGGAACTTAAGGCTTAGGGCAAGGTACAGGGGAAATCGCTGCCATTTGTCGTTCAAATTTACATGCTTTGACCATCCTAGCACCTACATTTGGTAGGACATCCTACGACCTGTCGTTTTCCATAACCGCCAACCACGCGCTATGCCAACCTCTGATCCCACCACATTTCCTCAAATTGCCGTCGTTACCGGAGCCAGCCGCGGTATTGGCTTGGCGGTGGTTCAGCTTTTGGATGAATTAGGATGGGAAGTTTATTGTTGCGGCCGATCGGAGGCCGAGCAATTGTCTTGGCTAACCCGATGTCGGAACGTCCATTACCTCAGCACCGATTTATCGACCGCAGAAGGATGCGAGGCCATGGCGCAATGGGTGCAATCGAGCGCGGTCCAAGTGGATATGTTGGTACATAATGCGGGATCTTTTGTTTCGGATTCCATCTTGAATGCCCCTGATAAGCAAATGGAGAAGCTCATGGCGCTGAACGTGTACAGCGCTTATCGCTTGAGCAGGTCCTTGCATCCCATGTTATGCAAATCTCCAAGGCCGTATGTTTTCACCTTGTGTTCGGTGGCCTCCCTCAAAGCTTATCCCGGGGGTGCATCGTATTGCATGAGCAAATTCGCTTTGTTAGGCTTGACCAAAATGCTAAGGGTCGAATGGTTAAGCGACGGTATCGCAGTTTCTGCCCTCTTGCCCGGGGCTGTCTTTACCGATTCATGGGCCGGCAGCCCCTGGCCTGAAGAGCGTCTTATGCCGCCCAAGGACGTGGCGGAGGCCATTCTGCATGCTTACCAAGCTTCCCCAAGGACCGTCTTCGAGGAAATTGTATTGCGTCCATTGCAAGGGGATTTGTGATAGGTGCAAGGCAAGGGTGGTGTTATAGTCTGCAAAATGTTCGAATCCAAAGCATTGCGAGCGTCGAAAGGTTATACCCTTCCTGAAGCGGGGGAGGCCGGTTGCGATGAAGCGGGACGCGGGTGCCTTGCAGGACCTGTGGTGGCCGCTGCCGTGATTTTGAATCCCAATCGCGATTGGTCAATGTTGCGGGACTCCAAGAAACTCAATCAACGTCAGCGCGAAGCCATGGCAGAACGGATCCGCGATGGTGCCTTGGCATGGGCTATGGGATCTTGCAGCGCCCAGGAGATCGATCAAATGAATATCCTGCAAGCTAGCATACAGGCTATGCATCGAGCCCTCGCAGGACTAAGCATAACACCGAGCATCATCTTGGTGGACGGTAACCGATTTATTCCGTGGGGTAAGATTCCGTTCCGTTGCGAGATCCGAGGCGATGGACGATTTTGCAGCGTTGCGGCCGCAGGAATATTGGCCAAAACGCATAGGGATGCCCTTATGCTGGAGGCTCATCAGGAATATCCTTCCTACCAATGGAATCGAAACAAAGGATACCCCACCCAGGATCACCGACTTGCCCTGCAACAATGGGGCACATCGCCGTGGCATCGCTTAAGTTTTCGATTGCTTAACCCTGGCCAAGACAGCGACCTGTTTGATAATTCGTAAACTCGTTTATTCTGCCCCGGCTTTCCGTTCGTCGGGGTCCAACAGACGCCTTAGGCTAATGGTCTCCCGGTGAACATCGCGTACATCGCGGGCGGGTGTTCCAAAATACGTTTTGCCACCCGGGATGGATTTGGTAACCCCGGATTGGCCCAGCACATTGGCGCCGGGACCAATATCGATATCCTTTTGGACGCCCACCTGACCCCACAAACAAACCCCGTCGGCAATACGGGTTTTGCCGCCTACCCCGACTTGCGCCGCGATCAGGCAGTTCTTGCCCACCACAACCCCGTGACCCAAGTGGACCTGGTTATCTAATTTGCTCCCTTCGCCAAGGATGGTATCACCCGATACTCCCTTGTCGATGGTGCAGGCTGCTCCAATTTCAACACGGTCGTGAATGATGACCCGGCCACAACTCAAGAGCCTGTCATAATGTCCTTCTGGACGTTTTTTGTAATAAAAAGCATCAGCGCCAATCACCGTTCCCGCATGGATGACCACATGATCGCCAATGATGGTATCGGAGTAGATGACCACGTTGGGGTGGATCACGCAGGACTTCCCAATGCAAACACGATCCCCCAAGACCACGCCGTTCATAAGGACCGTGTCCTCTCCAAGACTCACCTCTTGACCCGCATGGTAGGTCCGGCCCATGGGATTGGAAAAAGGCTTGTACCGACTTACCAAAGCATTGTATGCATCAAAGGGGCTTTCGCATAACAAAAGACATTTCCCCGGAGGGCAATCCAACCGTGCATTGATAAGGATGACGGTGGCCGGGGAGGCAAGGACCTTGGGGTAATATTTGGTATGGTCGCAGTAAGTGAGATCACCAGGGACTACCTTGTGGATTTCGTTGATTCCGTGAATCATGAGAGTGGAATCCCCGATGATTTCGAGGCCTAAATCGGCGGCCAATTTGGGTATGGCGAGGGGTTCGGCTAAATGCATATTTTCAGGATTTGCTTCCAAAGATAAGTTGGTCTTGAATGTACTTTTGAAGCTCAATTCTTCACCGATATCCTCCCCCCACCGATGCAAAACACCCCTCTATTGAAGACCCCGCTCCATGCCGCCCATTTGGCACTGCAAGCCAAGATGGTCCCCTTCGCCGGCTTTGAGATGCCGGTGAGTTACAGCGGTATCAAGGCCGAACACCTGGCGGTGCGTTCTGCCTGCGGTCTTTTTGATGTATCGCATATGGGGGAGTTTATGGTGCAAGGGCCCGGGGCTTTGGCCTTCTTGGAGCGAGTGACGTCCAATCATGTGGAGGCTTTGTTTCCGGGCCGGGTTCAATATTCCTGCATGCCCAACGGCAAGGGTGGACTGGTCGATGATTTGTTGGTGTACAACCTGGCCCCTGAATCTTACATGCTGGTGGTCAATGCCGGCAATCTCCACAAAGGCTGGGAATGGCTCAACCAGCACCTGCCCCAAGACGGTTCGGTGTCCATCCAAGATCATTCGGAATCTACCGCCCTCTTGGCGCTCCAAGGCCCCAAGGCCTTGCACGTCCTGCAACCACTCTGCGATACGGATTTGTCCGGTTTGGCGTATTACCATTTCACCCATGCGTCGGTCGCCGGCATAGGTTCCGTTTTGGTCTCGGCCACGGGTTATACCGGGGCAGGTGGCTTTGAATTGTACGTTGGGGCGGAGCAGGCCGAGATTTTGTGGAAGGCCTTGATGCAGGAGGGGGCTCCGCATGATTTGGTCCCTTGTGGTTTGGGTTGCAGGGATACCCTTCGCTTGGAAATGGGCTTTTGTCTTTACGGCAACGATATTGATGAAGGAACCTCGGCGATTGAGGCCGGTTTGTCGTGGATTACCTCCTTCAAAAAAGATTTTATAGACCGGGAGTATTGGTTGGAACAAAAGAAAAACGGTCCGTCCAAACGTTTGGTAGGATTTGTTATGGAGGATCGTGGTATTCCACGGCAGGGTTATGTGCTGCGGGATTCTGGTGGTTTAGAAATTGGTCGAGTGACCTCCGGCTCGGAGTCCATATCCACGGGTCGTTACATTGGTATGGGGTATGTCCAAGCCGAATTTGCGGCGGTGGGCACGGCGATCTGGGTCGAAAACAGGGATCGCCTCCTCCAAGCCCGAACCGTCAAACCTCCTTTTATTCCTTAAGCACAGCAAGCCTTGTTGTGATGGCTGAATCTTGCTTGGACTTACAGGTTTTCTTCACCCCCGAAGAAATAGGGAATACCTTCCAACCGAACACGCGGGTGGTCGTTTTGGATGTATTGCGCGCTACATCAGCGATTTGCGCAGGTCTTCACGCCGGCATTGCCTGTTTTCGACCGGTTTTGACCACCGATGAAAGCCTGGCCTTAGCAGATCAGGGTTTTATTCCGGCTGCTGAACGCGGGGGCTTGCTGGCTCCCGGTTTTGAAGTCGGGAATTCACCCTTGGTTTTTTGTGAATCCCGTTTTCGGGGCACCAAGGTGGCCTTGACCACCACCAACGGAACACGGGCTTTGTTGGCCGCCAAGAAGGCTGGGGCCACGGAGATTTTGGTGGGTTCCTTTTTGGGTTTGGAGGCCTTGACCCACGAACTTCAACGAAATCCCCGTCCCACCGTGCTGCTCTGTTCAGGTTGGCAAGGCAAATTCTCGTTGGAAGATACCTTGCTGGCCGGTGCTTTAGCCGAGGCGTTATCCAATCGCGACGGGGCGCTACCCGTTCAATCCCAGGACGATCGTGTGACGGCCGCGCGTTCGTTATGGCAGCAACACCGCCATGACTTGCCCTCCGCGATGCGGTTATCCTCACATTACCAACGCTTGGCCTCGGCAGGCTTGGAGGAGGATATTGCTTTTTGTGCAGCGTTGAATGCTTGCCCTGTTTATGGTCGTTTGGTCGGTGAAGATTTGGTCTTGGGCCATTAAGATTGGAGCTTGGGGTTTTCGCGGTGACGCTGCTCATCCCGCTTTGTTTTTTTGGCTAGGCTTGCTTGCAATTCTTGTTCTAAATCAATCCCGCATTGGTTTGCGAGGCAAAGCAAAACCCATAACACATCCGCCATTTCGGATCCCAACTGTTCGGCCGATTCCCCAGCCTTGAAGGACTGTTCGCCGTAGGTTCGGGCCATGATTCGGGCCATTTCGCCGACTTCCTCCATGAGAATCGCGTTGTTGGTCAGGGGGTCAAAATACCGAACACCGTAGGTTTGTATCCAGTCATGGACCAGATTTTGGGCGTTTTGCAGACCTTGAGGCTGTCCAAAGAGGGGAGGTTGTGGCTTATCCATGGCGGGGCGTGTCTAGGTTGGGCTAAGGGAGATGGGGGTCTTGGTCGTGGATGTTGGAGCGGCTATCCATGGCGATGGTCACGGGTCCGTCGTTGAGCAAAGTGATTTGCATATCGGCCCCAAAGACCCCGGCCTGTATCCGCCCGGGCCACGCCTCTCGGCAGGCGGCGAGGAATTTTTGGTACAAGGGTTCAGCAACCGCTGGAGCAGCCGCTTTGCTGTATCCCGGGCGGTTGCCTTTGGCGGTATCGGCCAGGAGGGTGAATTGGGAAACCACCAGGCATTCGCCTTGGATATCCTGCACCGAAAGATTCATTCGACCTTGCTCATCCCCAAAAATGCGAAGCCTAAGCATCTTCCCAACCAGATAATGGATATCAACGAGGGTATCCTCGGGAGCGATACCTACCAAAGCCAAAAGGCCAGGGCCAATGGAGGCATGGCTTCGTCCGTCGATGTGAACCTGGGCATGGCGCACTCTTTGTAACAACAAACGCATGGGGATTAGTTGTATTGATCGTCGTTGGTCAAAATGCTGAGGTACGAGACAAAGCGTTCGTGGTGGATTCGTTGGTCTTGAACCGCCAACTGAACAGCGCAATGCGGTTCATGGGTATGGCTGCAATTGGGATAACGGCAAGCCGGGGCATGTTCCCGGATTTCGGGAAAGTGATAAGCGATTTCGTAGGGTTCAAAATCCAAAATTCCCCATTCCTTGATTCCAGGGCTGTCGATAATCGCGGCTCCTGTTCCCGTTTCGTAGAGGGTGGCGGTGGTGGTGGTGTGGGTTCCTTTGCGGCTGGATTCCGAAATGGCCCCCGTAGCAGCCCCCAATCCCGGAAAGAGCGCGTTGAGGAGGCTGCTTTTGCCAGCCCCGGAATAGCCAGTCAAGAGTTGGGTGCCCTCGTTCATGGCATTGGCTAATTCCTTCAGTCCATCCCCGCTCCAAGCGGAGCTAAACCAAACCTCGATGCCCGCTGCGGCATAGACCTCCCGCCAATGCTCCGCGATAGACCTGGACTCATCGTTCCAACGATCGGATTTATTGAGCAGAACACGGCAGGGAATCCCAAAGGCGGCGGCGGTCAAGGCAATCCTGTCCACGAATCCTCCTGAAAACTTGGGCTCGAACAAGGAACAAACCACCCAAACCCGATCCAGGTTGGCGGCCAGGGCATGGGTTTGTTTGGACAAGTTGGTGGCTTTACGGATCATATGGTTGCGCCGCTCCGCAACACCTTCCACAGTCCAATCACCGGTCTTTGCTTCATAACACAATTCTACCAAATCTCCGCAACAAACGGGGTTGGTGGATTTGAGATTTTGGAGGCGAATTTTTCCGCGCAATGTTGCTTGAACCACCCCTTGGTCGCCTGCTTGGAGACGGACCGTTACCCGCTGGCCGTGGGATTCAAGGACCAATCCCTTCACCTAGGCGGGGTTGGTGCCGGGGTAAAACCGGGAATAGTCTTTGCGGTTGGGGATGGTTTCCTTGAGCAAAGCCAGAGAAACCACTTCCTCCATGCGATCCACGTAGTGAAAAGTCATGTCCGACAGGTAGGCTTGTTTAATTTCTTCGACATCCTTGCGGTTGCCTTTGCAGAGGATGATTTCCGAAATGCCGGCTCGCTTGGCGGCCAGGATTTTTTCTTTGATGCCACCAACAGGGAGGACCTTGCCCCGTAGGGTGATTTCTCCCGTCATGGCCAACTTTTTGCGAATTTTGCGTTGGGTATAGGTGGACAAAAGGGAGGTCAACATGGTGATCCCGGCGGAAGGCCCGTCCTTGGGGGTGGCGCCTTCGGGGACGTGGATATGGATATCCGAATGTTCAAAGAGCTCGGGCTTGATATTCCAATCGCCGGCATGAGATCGGATATAGGCAAGGGCAATGCTGGCCGATTCTTTCATCACCTCGCCCAAATTACCCGTGATGTTCATCCGTCCTTTGCCTTGACTCAGGCTGCTTTCGATATACAAGATATCCCCACCCGACGAAGTCCAGGCCAATCCCGTAACAACACCTGCATGGTGGTTGTTTTCGTAGAGTTCAGGCTCAAATTGACGAACCCCCAAAATGCGGGCGGTGCTCTCCTGGTCCACTTGCACCTCGTAGGGTTCTTCCAGGGCCTTGAGTTTGGCATACCCGCGCACCAAGGATGCGATTTTTTTGTCCAAGGAACGAACCCCCGATTCCCGGGTATAGGCTTCGATCAAATGCCGAACCATGGCGGGGGGGATGCGTAAATCGTTGCGGTCCAAGCCATGGGCTCCCAATTGTTTGGGAATCAAATACTTGCGGGCGATTTCGGTTTTCTCTTCGAGGGTGTAGCCGTTAATCTCGATGATTTCCATACGATCCAACAAAGCGGGTTGGATGGGGGCCAGGCTGTTGGCGGTTGCAATAAAAAGTACTTTACTGAGATCGTAATCCAATTCCAGGTAATGGTCAAAGAAGGCGTTGTTTTGTTCGGGGTCCAAAACCTCAAGCAAGGCGGATGAAACATCCCCCCGGTAATCCTGCCCCACCTTGTCAATCTCGTCCAGGACCATAACCGGGTTGGAGCAATCGGCTTTTTTGATGCTTTGAATAATTCGGCCTGGCATGGCGCCAATGTAGGTCCTGCGATGACCGCGTATGGTGGCTTCGTCGTGAACGCCCCCCAAACTCATGCGGACGTATTCGCGGCCCAATGCTCTGGCGATGCTTTTACCAAGCGATGTTTTACCAACCCCGGGAGGTCCCACCAAAAGCAGGATAGGGGCTTTCATATTGGACTTGAGTTTGAGTACCGCGAGGTATTCCAAGATACGGTCTTTGATTTTTTCGAGGCCGTAATGATCGGTATCCAAAATTTTCTGAGCCCTTTTCAAATCAAAACGGTCCTTGGTGACCATGTCCCAAGGCAAATCCAACAGGAGCTCCACATAATTCAGAACCACGCTGTAATCGGCGGCGGCTGGATTCATGCGCAGCAATTTGTCCACTTCTTTTTCAAAATGTTTGCGGGTTGCCTCGTTCCACTTTTTGGATTTGGCGCGCTCTTTGAGGTTTTGGACCTCCAAATCCGGGGTCGCCCCGCCCAATTCTTCTTGAATGGTTTTGAGCTGTTGATGCAAAAAGTATTCCCGCTGTTGCTTGTCCAAATCGGTCTTGACTTTGGACTGGATTTGATTTTTGAGTTCCAAGAGCTGCAGCTCTTTGTTCAAGTATTCCAGAACCTTGGTTGAACGTTCGTGCAGATCGTGGATTTCTAGCAGGGTTTGCTTTTCACCAACTTCAATATTCAAGTTGCTGGCAATAAAATTAACCAGAAAAGCTGGGCTTTCAATGTTACGAAGGGCCAGGGCCGCCTCGCTGGGAATATTGGGGGATAGCTGGATAATTTGGAGGGCCAAATCTTTGATGGTCGAAATCAGAGCATTGAATTCCTTGTTCTTGGGATTGGGGAGGATGTCCGGGTTCGGGGTCAGATGGGCCTTGAGATAAGGCTCCGTTTTGACCACCTCCTTGAGCTCGAAACGTTGACGCCCTTGAATGATGACCGTGGTATTCCCATCGGGCATGCGCAGCATTTTGAGAATTTTGGCCAAAGTTCCAATAGGGTGCAAGTCGTCAGCACCTGGATCCTCGACCGAGGTATCGCGTTGGGACATGACCCCAATGGTCTTGGTTTTATTATTGGCTTCGCGAATCAGTTTGATGGACTTGTCCCGGCCGACCGTGATGGGGATGACCACCCCCGGAAAGAGAACGGTATTGCGCAGGGGCAGTATAGGAATTGCTTGATGGTACAATTCGGCCAAGGAGCCGTCTTCGTCCTCGTTGAAGGACATGATGGGAATAAACTCGGAATCGTCTTCGTACATACTTATAGAGGGTCTATAGGGGTTAGGGTAAATTTCGTTCCAAACCTTGGGCCCCGCAATAATTATGCCACAATTTTGATTTCAAGCCTTATTGCCCCAGGCTTTCTAAACTTACCGAAGAGCTGGGCAGGACGACCAAGCCGCTTTCTTCAAACCAATCCAACAAGATGGCGTCTGGGGTATGGACTTCGCCGCTGATCAAAGCCTTGGACAGGCGGTTAACGACCTCTTTTTGGATAAGGCGCCGCAGGGGTCTTGCACCGTAAGCAGGGTCGTACCCGAGACGGGCCAGGAAATCCACCACGGCATCGGTGTAGCTCAGCTGTACCTGACGGCTCATTAATCGATCCTGCAGTTCACGCAATTGCAAGGTTACGATGGATCGCAAATGTTCAGGACCTAGGGGATGAAATTCTACCACTTCGTCGATGCGGTTGATGAATTCAGGCCGGAAGCGGGTTCTCAGCAGGGCATCCAGTTGAGTTGGCGTCGTTGGGTCCAAGCCCAGGTCGTCGTCCAACCCCAAGCCTACCCCAAGGTTGGAGGTCATGATGAGGATGGTGTTGCGAAAATTCACGGTGCGCCCATGATTGTCGGTGAGGCGGCCCTCATCCAAGACCTGAAGGAGTAGATTGAACACATCGCTATGGGCTTTCTCAATTTCATCCAACAGCACAATGGAATAGGGCCTGCGTCTGACGGCTTCGGTCAATTGACCGCCTTGTTCGTAACCGATATAACCCGGGGGTGAACCGATGAGTCGGGAGACGCTGTGCTTCTCCTGGTATTCGCTCATGTCGATACGGACGATGGCTTGCTCATCGTTGAGAAGCAGCAGGGCCAGGGCTTTGGTTAATTCGGTTTTGCCAACGCCGGTGGGTCCCATGAAAAGAAAAGAGCCCACCGGGCGGCCCTCATCCTGCAAGCCGGATCGGCTTCGTCGCACCGCTTCGGCGACCGCTCGAACAGCCTGTTCTTGGCCAATCACGCGGCGATGCAATTCTTCTTCCAGATGCAGCAACTTGGTTTTTTCGGTTTCCAACATACGCTGTACAGGAATTCCGGTCCATCGGGCGACAACTTCGGCAATATCCTCGGATTCAACAAGTTCGCGCAGGAGTTTGCCCTCCCCTTCGGTATTTTTCTGTTGTTCCAAATACGTCCTGAGCTCGTCTTCGACGGCTTTCATTCTTCCATATCGAATCTCGGCAACCAGACCGTAATCCGCTGTTCGTTCGGCTTGTTCTGCTTGCAGCTTGAGTTGTTCCAATTTGAGTTTGCATTGTTGAATTTGTTCCACCACCTTCTTTTCACTCTGCCAACGCTGGGCGAGGTCCTCGGCTTCTTTCCGGATTTTGTTCAAGTCCAACTCCAGGGTTTGGACTTTGTCCTGATTATTTTCCCGAAGCATGGCTTCTTTTTCGATCTCGAGCTGCATGAGTTTGCGGTTGAGTTCATCCAGCGCCTCGGGCATGGAATCAATTTGAATACGAAGGCGGGAGGCGGCTTCATCCACCAAGTCGATGGCCTTGTCCGGAAGGAAACGATGCGGGATATAGCGTTCGGACAAATCCACGGCGGCGATGATGGCTTCGTCACGGATTTGGATGCGGTGGTGGTTTTCGTACCGTTCCTTGAGCCCACGCAATATGCTGATGGCATCGGCACGGTCCGGTTCTTCGATCAAGACTTGCTGGAATCTGCGCTCCAGGGCTTTGTCTTTTTCAAAGTATAGTCGGTACTCGTCTAAGGTCGTCGCGCCGATGGCCCGAAGTTCTCCTCTGGCCAAAGCCGGTTTGAGAATATTGGCGGCATCCATGGCGCCCTCCCCACCTCCGGCACCGACCAAGGTATGGATTTCATCAATAAACAAGATGACCTGACCATCGCTTTGGGTGACCTCAAGAATTACGGCTTTGAGCCTCTGCTCAAACTCACCTTTGTATTTGGCACCCGCGACCAATGCGGCCATATCCAGGGCATAAACCTCCTTGGTTTTAAGCGTCTCCGGGACATCGGCTTTCACGATGCGCTGGGCAATTCCTTCGGCGATGGCGGTTTTGCCCACCCCTGGCTCTCCAATGAGGAGGGGGTTGTTTTTGGTTCGACGGGTCAAAATCTGAATGACGCGACGAATTTCCTCATCCCTGCCGATGACTGGGTCCAGTTTGCCTTCTGTAGCCAGGGCATTGAGATTGCGGGCATATTTGGCCAGGGCCTGGTATTGGGAATCTTTGGATGCTTCCATGATGGTTTGTCCTTTACGTAATTTGAGAAATAGACGGTGAAGAAAGGTGGAACTTAATCCTTTGCTGCGCAACAGCTCGCCGGTTGCATCGGCATTTTCGGCAAGGCCCATCAACAAGTGCTCCACGCCCAAGAATTGATCCCCCATGGCTTGGCTATGGGCGAGTCCGCGGATCAAGGCCTGGTTGGCCAGAGAGTCCAAGCGAACGGGGGCATCATGCGGTGTTTTGGATACTGGCCTGATGGGGAGCCCTTGGCGGTTTGCTAAGTTTTGGCGACGAATTTCATCCGCTTTGTTGGGGGATTCTTGGACCAAGCTGCGCATCCAGGCCTCGTCCACCTCGAAAAAGGCTTCCAGAAGGTGGGGCGTCTGAATGGAATCTTGTCGTCCTGCTTCCATGCCCTGAAGGGCCTCCTGCAGGCATTGTTTGACTTTGTCGGTGAATTTATCGGTGTTCATGCCTAATCCACCTCAAATCCCTTGCCATGGCTTTTGCCGGAAATCCATTCCTAGAATTCAGTCATTTTGGCTGATACGCCCGCAATTAACCGCCAAAATGACTGAAATTGCCGATCATTTTGAAGGTCTTGGCGTGTTCTTTCTAGGTCAGAATTCCGCTTCTTGCATTGCCAATGGCCCAAATGGGAGGATTTAGGTTATCTTTGCGCTCGCTTTTAACCAAAGCAGGAAGGAAACCACATAAATGACTGAAAACCAAACACTTAACCCAAATTCTGCCACCACGGCATCCGTAGCGCCCATACCTGATTTCGATTGGTCAACCGGCTCAGGCTCCGGGAAATACAGCAACTACAGTTCCGAAGAAAGGAGCAAAATGGAGACCTTGTACTCCGTGAGCCTTAACCAAGTGCAGAGCAATGAACTGGTCAAAGCCATTGTCGCCGGTATTTCGGAAAGAGATGTCATTCTAAACATCGGCTTCAAATCCGATGGAATGGTGGCCCGCTCGGAATTCCGCGATATGCCCAACCTGAGTGTGGGTGATGAGGTAGAGGTTTTGATCATCAACCGCGAGGATGTGAATGGTCATTTGTTGTTATCCCGCAAAGCAGCCCGAATCATGAACGCGTGGGAGCGCATTGTCAAATCCCACGAAGAAGATTTGATCATTCAAGGAAAAGTGAAATCCCGTACCAAAGGGGGCTTGGTCGTCGAAATTGACGGTATCGAAACCTTCTTGCCTGGATCACAGATTGATGTCAAGCCGGTTCGTGATTACGACCAATATGTGGGCAAATCCATGGAATTCAAGGTGGTCAAGATTAATCCTGTACTCCGTAATGCCGTGGTATCCCACAAAATTTTGATTGAGAGTGATATTGAAGCCCAGAAAGCGGTGATCATGAGCCGTATGGAGAAAGGCCAAGTTCTGGAGGGAACCATCAAAAACATGACGGACTTCGGAGTCTTTGTGGACCTAGGTGGGGTGGATGGTTTGCTCCATATCACTGATATGAGTTGGGGAAGGATTTCGCATCCCTCGGAAATGGTTAAATTGGACGACAAGGTACAGGTTGTGGTGATCGATTTCGACGACGAGCGCAAGCGCATTAGCCTTGGGATGAAGCAATTAACGGCTCATCCATGGGAGACCGCTACGGCCAGTCTGGAAGCCGGCTCCATTATCGAAGGGAAAGTAGTGACCGTCGCAGACTATGGCGCTTTCTTGGAAATCGCCCCGGGCGTTGAGGGTCTTGTTCACGTTTCCGAAATGAGTTGGTCACAGCATTTACGGAATCCACAGGATTTCATTAAACAGGGCGAAACTGTCAAGGCCATTATTTTGTCCATTGACAAAGAAGAAAGGAAAATGTCCTTGGGGATCAAACAACTCACCCCGGATCCATGGACCACCATTCGTGAGAAATTCCCTGTCGGCACCCGTTTGACGGGCCGTGTTCGTAACCTCACCAACTTTGGTCTCTTTGTAGAATTGGGCGAAGGAGTGGACGGCCTCGTGCACGTCAGCGATTTGTCTTGGACCAAGAAAATCAACCATCCTTCAGAATTCGTGAAAAAGGATCAGATGCTAGACGTTATCGTCTTGGGTATTGAAACCGAAGCACGTCGTTTGAGCCTGGGTCATAAACAGATTGAAGAAAATCCTTGGGATACCTTCTCCACGATTTTCTTCGAGAATTCCGTACACCAAGGTACCATGGTCAGCATAGATGAAAAGGGCGGTATGGTTCAATTTGCCTACGGGGTTGAAGCCTTTGTCCCCAAGAAGCAATTGCAACAAGCGGACGGCAAGGCTCTGCGTTTGGAAGACAAAGCCGATTTCAAAATCATTGAGTTCAACAAAGAGAATCGCAGAATCGTTGCATCCCATGCCAGGACTTGGCAGGAAGCCAAAGACAAAGAGCGATCCGGAGAGGAGCAGGAAGTGGCCAAATACCAGGCCAAGGCCAAGCAAGACTCTTCCAACGTTTCAGGAATCATGGGTGAATCGAGTGCACTTTCCGATCTGCGCGAACAAATCCTTGCCGGTGAACAAAAAGTCGCACAGGATGCCATGGACAAAATGGATAAACTAGGCGAAGCGTCTTCAGCACCTGAGCCTCAAGCTGAAATAGATCCAGCAGCCTCAGCTTCGGAAACCAACGCCTAGCCTAAGCCCGCTCGTTCTCCGAGCAAGGCCATCTTCAACAAAGGCGCCTACGGGAATGATTGAATCTACGGGCCTCCCCCAAAACCCTCGTCATTGACGGGGGTTTTTGCGTAGTAGCTCACTCCATCGATTAAAATTCCTATTATAGGACAGGCCGATACCCTGACGGTAGTTGAGGTTTTGGCTTTGGTTGAAGAGAATGCGATCATCAGGGCGATTGAATGCCTTGGCGCGAATCGTGCCACTCTGGTTGATAAGGTATTCCAGATTAATTCCTGCCGCCATGTTCCTAGAATTCACCTGAAAACTGTTCCCCATACCTAGATTGCCGTCAATGACCAACCTATTATTGAACAAGGTGGTATTCAATGCGAGATTGAGATCTCTACGATTACTATCAGCAAGAGCATTGTTGCTATTGTTGGAATACAAAATACCAGTTCCCAAATCTCCTCGATAATTAATTCCAAGATTTATCCCACCGCCTAAGGAATTGTTGAGTAAATTACTGAGTCGAGTGGTCAGCATTTCTGTTACTGAATTGAATGCCGTTGCCCCCGTGGAAAGGCCAAGGTTTGCAGAGTTCAAACTTTCAGAAGGAATGAATTGACCCGAGACCAATAAACCCAGGACCTGATTGTTTAACTCTTGTTCATTGTTATTGATACGGTTGATTTGTTGAACAAGGACATCATTCGGATTGTTATCCGTGATCGTGGGCAGATTAATACGGAATTTAACTGCGGGTTGAAGAATGGGCCCTGAAAGGTTGAGAAAGGTTTCAACATTCAACATGCTTCGGCTGTCTGTTTGTCCTACTGGATTCGCTCCGATTAAACTCCTAACAGAAGTTAGCTGCTTGTATACAGCATCAATTTGCATTATACCCGCGTAGGGATCACCGTTCCAATCAATACGTCCACCCCTTTTGATGTCAAAATTTTTATTGACAAGGTTAACAAAGTTAAACGTGTAATTGCCTTGTTCAAAAATATAATTTCCGGTTAGTGATAAATTTCCTTCTCTGGTGAGGGATAGATTTAAATTTCCGTTGCCTGTTCCCTTGATTTGATCGCCGTATCGCCGGTCAAGAAGTAGAGTAATCGCACACGCCGGGTTAAGGGTCAGTTCCAGGTTAAATTCTATCCCCCTCAATGAAACTGCCTGTTCAATACTGGTTTCTTTATTTTTACTAATCGCCTCACCTTTGGATTTAAAACGTATGAAGTTGTAGGTGCGGTCCTCTTTAAGGTCATCAAGAGGAATAGTTAGTCTACTTCCTTTTACAGACTCCGCACGGACTTGGATTTGGGTTGACTTTTCATCCCCGGCAATCCATCCATTGCCATTGATTCTTCCAAGCCCAAAGTAGTAGTCTCCTTCGACTAATCGGGGTTCATTCAAAACCAAAATGTTGCGGGCGCTATCCATTTCGAACTTGTAGGTCCATTCACGGAAGTTTCGGTGCTTGACTTGGCCGCTGATTTTGGCTTGACCTCTATCCATATCTTGCACGTAACTGTTTGGAAAGAGAAAAAACCCCGGTTCGACTTGAACGTTCCCAGTAATTTTATATGAATTTTTGAGATACGGAATTCGAAAACGGGCATCATTCAGAAGAATGGAGCCTTGTATTTGTGGCTCCTTGATGCTGCCTGTCAGGCGAATTTCTGCATCGGCCATTCCTCGAATACTGTCCAAAGCGGGTTTCAATGCCAATTCCAACAGTTGCAAAGGGGCCTTATCCAGTTTGGCTATAAGATCACAAGAAAGGCTGGGGTCATTCATGCTGATCCAGCCGTTCACCGTAGCGGGAAAGGTTTCCCCGTTATCGATGTTGGCCTGGAGGACCAATCGGTTATTTTGGGGTACAAAAGTGGATTGGATAGAGAGCTCACCCAAGTTTACCCCTTGCAGTTCAATTTGGGGAACCCGCAACTCTCCTGTTAGGTTGAGCTGACTGAGCAAGCCGTCACCTGTAATTTTGCCATTAATTGTGCCGTCTACCAATCGATTTTTTTGGCCTGAAATGGCCATTAACTGCTGAAGGCCTAAATTCTGAATATCAAGGGTTACCCGATTTCCTTGGTTATTGGAAAGCAGACCGTTGATCAATAACATTGAGGACCCATGGGTTAATTGGATGGAGTCCAGGTCCCAAACATCCCCGTATTTTCGAACCTTAGCCCCCGTATTGGACGTCCATTCTTGATTTTTGACTTGGAGTTTAAGGCTGTCAATTCCCAGAGCCCATTGGCCATCAGCGGTGTTTAAGGAACCAATGAATAAAGCCGAATTGGTCTTAGCGGAGTCTTTGCATTCCAATCGAATGCTGGAAGACTGATTGGCCCGTACTTGTTGATAGTGGACATGGCGAAACAGGTCAGCCCCATCATGGGTTAGCCTATTCACGTCTAGGTTGGCCAAAAGGGATGGGCCAAATGATTCTGAAACGAGAACAGCACTTTGGGCAGCCCAATTTTTCCAAACGGGCATACCTAGATTGGCCCGAATTACTCTATTCCAAGAACTATCAAGGGCGTATTGGTTCCTGGACCATTGCATTGTACCCACGAACTGCTCACAACGGGACACAGGTGGCCTGGAGAAAAATGGCAAGTAATCGTTTAAATCTTGAACATTTACATAGGCCCTAAACGGTATTTCGGGTTCAGGGGAGGGGGAAGGGGAATTTTCAAATATGTAGTTGAATACTTGGTTATAAACCCGGGTAAATTGATTCTTGCTTAGGATTCCTGAGCAATGAACGCTGTCGCGATTGATCGTTAATCGAATTACAGGAATATTGAGCCCGTTTTGAATTGTTACTTCCGCCTGTTCTAGATTCAACTGATGGTCATTTGCAAGCAGTAAGCCGTTCGAAAGTTTGGCGTGGATCATATTCCCGGTGTCTTGGTAAACAAAGTTGCCCAGCACACGAAGCGGGCCTTTGAATTCAGGATTTTTGGGGATTTGTAAATCAATACTCCCCTGGCCAATAAGCCGTTCAAAGGTCCCATTGCGAAGCCTTCCGGACCATTCCGATTGAAGGCGGTGCACGCTATCTCTAACGTGGATTTGTCCGGTAAAGGCGTTGGATTTCCACTCGATGGAACCATGAAAATCTCTTAAAATTTCGTTCTCCCATTGGATAGAATCCAAATGCATTTGGGCCTTGACCCTATCACCATTTGAGGCGGACCACTTCACAACAGCAGACCCAACGGAACCTTTAAATGTTGGGGATCCACTTTGAGGTAAAGCGTTCAATGGTCGTATTGAGCTGGATAGGGAATAGCCATTGAGACTTGCATTTCCCAACCAATTCTTCAACGTGGAGTCGGAATTTGCTTCAAATTTCAGGCGACTAATTCCACTACTTATTTCGCCATCAGCATTCAGCCCCCAATTTCCGTTGGTTAATTGGCCCAAGATCATCCAATTTTGAGGATCTGGCAAATAAGCTTGAATTATTTTGGGTGTGATTTTATCATTTGCGTCTTGTTTATAAAACTCTGTATTGGACAAAATCGTTGTTAGGGCTCCTTCCCATTGTGGCCTTGCCACTATCTTGTAACTTAGGAAAAGTGAACTGTCGATGTGCGCCTTATGAAGGCGCGTTACAACGTTGGATACGTTCAGATTACAATACCCGGTAGACCATGCGGTCAGGCTGCTCGCAATATGAGCTGTAAGGTTATTCCAAGAAACACGTCCTTTGTCCCATTTTGTTATGGGGCAATGAATTGTTGCGGTAGGCCATGGTGTTGGTGCGGGAATCCATCGGTTCAGGTGACCTTCAGCTATTTGGATTTTAGCGTTGCTTAGGGTTAAAGTTTGGAAAGGGTTTTTGGTTAGAAGGGGGATTTCTATTTCAGCCTCCGAATGTTTAATGAGGGATTGGCTAGCCCGAATGGTCCCGTTTGAAAATCCTCTTAGATGGCCCTTGGCAAGGTAAGGGGAGTTGCTATGGGCTAAAAATTGTTTAAAAGAAAAATCAAAGTGCCAACGATTTCCCTTGAATTGGACTTTTTTGAAGGTTATGTTTGATGTCTTGGTGGGTTTCCAAGGATCGGCCTGGGGATAACCGGATACCACCCAAATGATATCGCGCGCTCTGAACCGGTTGAGGCTAAAAGATAGGTTAACGCCCTGCTTATTCTTGGAACGTTGGACTTTGTTGAAAACGCAATCCCAGTTGGTGCCCAGCGAGCTGCTGTCTACCGTATTGGAGGGCTTGACCCAAACCCGTATGCGGTCAATATCGATGGATCCCAGGCGGTATTGCTGATTCCATGGGTTCAAGGTTTGCCAACGTAATTCAACGCATTGGAGTAATGCAAGGGTGTCATTTTGGCATCCCGAAAGCACGATCTCGTCCAAGGCAATTTTGTGCATCCCTATAGATAAGCCTTGGGCCCGCACTTTGATCCCTAGTCTATGGGATAGGTCGTGGCTCATAAATTCCAAAAGCCATTTTTGTCCTAATCCTGTTCCCAAGATTAGCCCAATTGTCAAAACAATTGAAGCGATGGTTATACCCAAAATTTTCACCAGCCTTAAGGCTAAATGTCCCCAACGTGAATTGGATTGAGAAAGGGGAGTTTCCATGGGAATAAAAATGGATTTCGATACCCGAGTCTTTCTGCAATTAGTTCGTGGGAAAAAAGGGTTTTTTTAAAGAATTGGCGTAAATCTATGAAAAATAATCCATTTTTACATCGTAAACGCAATAAGTTCTAGGATGTTATAAGCATCAATAGCGCATTAGTTTTCCATGGTTTTTATTTGAATGCCAATGATCCTCGCCATCGAAAGTTCTTGCGACGATAGCTCCGTGGCTTTGCTGAAGGGCCATCGGTTGATTGGTTTGAAGCAATCGGGGCAGGAGGAGCATCAGCGATTTGGAGGCGTGGTTCCGGAGTTGGCATCCAGGGCACATCAGGAGTGGTTGTCGTTGATGATCAAGGATTTGATTCACGATACTTCAACCTCTTGGTCCGATGTGCAGGCCATTGCTTATACCCAAGGCCCGGGCTTGATGGGCTCCTTGATGGTGGGATCTGCCGTCGCCAAAGGATTGGCCCTTACGCTGGATATCCCCTTGATAGGGGTCAATCATTTGCATGGTCATTTGGTCTCGCATTTTGTGGAATATGAACCTGAGGAGGGAGTATTCCCTATGTTATCCTTAACGGTATCCGGGGGGCATACGCATTTGGTGTGGATGGAATCATGGTTGGAAGGCAGCATGCTTTGCGAAACCCTGGACGATGCTGCCGGGGAGGCCTTCGACAAATGCGCCAAAATGTTGGGGCTTCCTTACCCTGGCGGGCCGGTTTTGGACCGCTTGGCGAGGGAAGGCAATCCAGGAGCTTATACCTGGCCTATCCCTCAATTAGGAAATGAAGCATACAGCTTTAGTGGACTGAAAACAAGTGTTTTGTATTATTTGGCTAAGCAGAAACCAGACCTTGAGGATCGCCAAGATTCTGCCCTGAGGGATCTCTGTGCCTCCATACAGTCCACAGTGGTCGAGGTCCTGATGAGGCCGGTCGTCCATCATGCAGGCCTTAGGAAGCCAAGAAGCCTGGGTCTTGCGGGCGGTGTCGCGGCCAACTCCTTGCTTCGCTCCCGCTTCTTGGCATTGGGCGAGCAATTGGGATGCCAAGTGCATATCCCGCCCATGAGCTGGTGTACCGATAATGCGGCCATGATCGCGGCATCGGCGCGCATCCTTATGGAACATGGGAAAGTATCGGGGGAGGCAATGGGCCAAAAGCCATTACCCCGTTGGCCGTTGATGGAATACCTTGGTGAACTTTCCGTCTTAAACCTGGGCCTGCAAGGCGGGTCATAGCGCTGTGCCAGATTCAACAGATTCACCGGATTCGTTGTCATCGCCGGAAGGCGTTTCTGCCCAGAAGGCCTGGGAGCTGGAATTGCTCGCTGAATTTGCCAACGAAGCGACCCGCAACAGGGCCTTCACCAAGTTGATGGAGCGCTACCGCAAAGCTCTCTACTGGCATATCCGCCGTATGGTGTTGGATCATGATGAGACCGATGATCTGCTGCAGAACACCTTTATACGCTGTTACCAAAGCTTGGACCGCTTTGAGGCCCGATCCGGCCTGTACACCTGGCTCTACCGAATTGCAACCAACCTCTGCCTCTCTCATCTAAGCCAAAAGAAGCGTCGCCGTATGCTATCGCTGAGCGACGACACGG
>Ga0194116_10002071_pt1 | contig 26698 bp, 20 predicted proteins | sample TA2MahsurfametaG_4_FD_148617 | JGI IMG/M metagenome (GOLD analysis project Ga0194116, IMG submission 148617) | Freshwater microbial communities from Lake Tanganyika, Tanzania - TA2015008 Mahale S9 surface | ecosystem: Environmental > Aquatic > Freshwater > Lake | place: Tanzania: Lake...
TAGGGACAGGCATTCTGGAGGCGTATTGTGGCATAGAGTATCTGCCTTATGCGAAGACGAAGGTGGTGATCCTGTCAAGATGGAACGACTCCTGCGGTTCATGCTCGCCCATCCGGTGCAGTTGCCGTGGCATACGTTTATAGATGTGGCGCGCACCTCCTGTCCTGTGGCTGCTATCGAATCCGCCATTCGTGCTATGGAGAGCCTCTCTGGCGACGCCGAGTCTCAGGCCGCACGAGGCCTAAGGACGGGTCTGGAGACGCGTGCCGCGGCGGAGAAGGCGTTGGTCGATTACGGGGAAAAGGAAAACGATTCATCTGTCACCGACGCCTTCGATAGCGAATTCGGTAGGGACAGGCATTCTGGAGGCGTATTGTGGCATAGAGTATCTGCCTTATGCAAAGACGAAGGTGGTGATCCTGTCAAGATGGAACGACTCCTGCGGTTCATGCTCGCCCATCCGGTGCAGTTCCAGTGGCATACGTTTAAAGATGTGGCGTGCACTTCCTGTCCTGTGGATGCTATCGAATCCGCCATTCGTGCTATGGAGAGCCTCCCCGGCGACGACACCGTCGCCGCTGGCGTCGCACACGGCCTAAGGAGGGGTCTGGAGACGCGTGCCGCGGCGGAGAAGGCGTTGGTCGATTACGGGGAAAAGGAAAACGATACATCTGTCACCGACGCCTTCGATAGCGAATTCGGTAGGGACAGGCATTCTGGAGGCGTATTGTGGCATAGAGTATCTGCCTTATGCGAAGACGAAGGTGGTGATCCTGTCAAGATGGAACGACTCCTGCGGTTCATGCTCGCCCATCCGGTGCAGTTCCCGTGGCATACGTTTATAGATGTGGCGTGCACTTCCTGTCCTGTGGATGCTATCGAATCCGCCATTCGTGCTATGGAGAGCCTCTCTGGCGACGCCGATGCCGCACGAGGCCTAAGGCAAGGCCTGGAGACGCGTGCCGACTTTGCCGACTCGGCGCGTAATGTCGTCACCCCCGCCGTCGACAGGCAAAAAGATGAACTCAAAAAACTCAGAGAATCCAGGGCAACCTCCGCCCCGCCGGTCGCCGATCTGCGTAGCATGGACCTGCGCGGATACGATCTGTCCTACCTCGATCTCTCCGGCCTGGACCTCTCCGGCCTGGACATGGCCGCCGCAAACCTCACTGGCGCCGACCTCACCGGCACCGATCTCAGCAGAACTGACCTCAGCGGCGCAACCCTCAACGGTGTTGATTTGCGCAAGACCATTCTAAACGGCACCATCTTGAATGGCGCCGATCTCACTGGCGCCGATCTCAGCGGCATGGACTTGAGTAAAGTGTACCTAAGTGGGGCGAACCTGTCTGGCGCGAACCTGTCTGGGGCGAACTTATCGGGCCGCTCCAGTGACGATTCCAGTGACGATTCCAGTGACGATTCCAGTGACGATTCCAGTGACGATTCCAGTGACGATTCCAGTGACGATGTCGTAGATGAATTCCGTAACTTCCTCGACGGCGTCGATCCCGACGATTTCCGCGACGAGTAGACGAGGCCGCCACCAGGTGCGGTACTTTACGTAGCGAGGCAAGGGTCTGGCTTGTTTGGATGGCATTTTTCCCGGTCGGGCGTATCGCTGCCGGGAAATTATTCGACCGGTTTGACCGCTCCACACGAAAGCCGGTGACCTGCGCCGTCGCGAACTTTACGTATCCGCTGACGCGGGTGGTTTCTTCCTGGTGTTCGAGTAACCCTCCTACAGCAGAAGGGAGGTTATCTGGTCGCGCACCGTCTCCTCCTGGGCGCGTTCCAGGGGGCGGTTGCGTGGCCCTTTTATCTCTCCGACGCTCCACAGCAGTGACGCTACGGGCGTATCATACGAGGGGACCCCGGACAGTTCGACGTTTATTTCGGTGCGCTCCCCCCGGCCTACGGCTAGTACGAGACTCTTGCCTTTCCGTATGTCCGATGCGTAGCCATCGGTACAGTTGCCCATGCAGTTGGCTGAAGCGTTGGCCATCAGGCTCTCCATGCTTTTCAAAACCCGCACGTTATATGTTTCGCCTCCCAGAGTGATGGTTTTCCCGTCAAGGGCCCTGTGTTTTTCCGGCAGCACCCACGGCACGTAGTCGACCGTGGGTAGGTCCTTCCATTTTCTGGGTTTCTCGGGCCACGTTATGCCGTCTATGCCGCCCACCATGCTGCTTGTCTGTATTTCCCGGGATGTCTCGTCTCTGCGCCCGGATATCTGCACCAGGTCGCATTTTCCTGTTGCAAGCCACCCGATGTACGCTACGTCGATGTCGCCCAGTTCGCTGATCAGCCATTCGCGTTGGGCTTCCGTGGTGGTTTGCGCGTATCGTTCCAACGCGGCGTGGGCCGGGTTGTCGTACCTGTTGACCGTTTTGGGATCTATTACTATTCTGCCCGTGGCAGCGTCGCGCACTTCGTCCATCGTGTCGCAGGTTTGCTGTCGAACGGCCTGGTCGATGTGCTCGTTGGTCATCATTAGGTCCCTGAGCGTGACATACTCCGCGTCGTTCATCGGGCGGTGGGCTGCGCTTATGAAGTACATTTGGCAGGTCGTGCTGTACCACTTGTTTTCCGCGGGAATTGTCGCCGGATCGGGGGCGTAAGGTCTCCCTCTGCTTGACACCATCCGCGTGTACTCTGATGGTTCCGCCTCCTCGGCGTGTTCCAGAAGGTCGCCGCCGCCGGTCAACATGTCCGTCCATGTTTTTAGGGCCGCCCGCGTGTCCCCCACCAGGTCGGTGCTGTCTTCGAGGATTTTACGCCAAGGTGCGAGCATGCCGTCGTTGCCGCGCAAGGGTGCGATGTACTTGTAGTGTATGTGGGTGCGGCAAATTTCGCGTATGCCTTCCGGTGTGTCCGTCTGCGCCTCGAGTACCCTCAGCAGTTGGGTGCTGACCCCCTCTTGGCCGGGAACCCCCAGTTTCGGCGGGGTCTGGTCGCCCGGCGCGGGCGTGGTTTTGCGCATCAGGTCCGTCTGGATTCGGTACAGTTTTTCTACGGTCAAGGGGCCCAGTTTGAGGGTGCGTCCTTCTAGGGCATCGTCGACCTCCCACAGGGGCCACCTCTCGCTTGCCTCGTTGGTCTTGGACCATGCGGAGTAGGCCCGTACGAGCAGGTCTTGCGCGTCCGGGTCAACTTCGCATATTGCCGCGGCTATGCACAGCATGTTGTAGCATTTGTTAGACGAATGGGTTTGTTCTATGCTTTTCGTGTTCTCCAGTTCGTCACGCAGGGCTTTAGCGGTGTTCGGGTGTAGACGTTCGTAGCAGAACAAGGGCACGCTTTTGGTTTCCAGGAATTTGCGGTCCTTTACGATCCTCAGCGCGTCGGTGGGGTCTTCGTTGTCGGGGTGGAACGCGCAGATGTTACGCGTTTTTTCGCGCTTATTCAGCAGGTCCCGGACTTTCGGGCTGTACAGGAGACTGGCACCTTTGCCCCATAGGGGTTCGGTGGTTTGGATCCTGGCGACGGCCTCGCTGTGGTTTTCGGCCAGGTTCGTCAGGAACGCCTTGGATTTTTCCCGTATGTCCCCGCCGCGCTCCATGGTCTCCAGGGCCAGTCTTATGCATGTCTTCGCAGATTCCAGTTCCTGTTCCTGCCACAGGTCAAGTAGCAGGGTCACCCGACGCTGCGGGGGGTAGCGCTTCAAAAACTCCAGGTTGTGTGCGGTGGACAAACTGAGGTTGGCGACCGGGACCGGCAGGTAGGACTTCGTTATTTGCGCCGCCAGGCTCTCTAGGCTGCCGGGATCCAGTACGTCTTCCGCCATCTTCAGCAACCGTATCGCCAGGGCCTGCCGGGTGGGTTCTATCTTGCCGGTTTTGATCCAGCGGGCCACCAGTTTTCCGACGTTTCCTTTACCCAGTATGGCGCCCACCGCCTCCTCGACTCCCCCCGCCCGCGCGGCCCCTTTGCGGGCTATGGCACTAAGGCCGTGTTCCGGTCCGCTTCTCTTGCCGTTTATCAGTTTTTTGTCCAGTTTCCAGAGTTCTATGTCGCGAGGGTCGTCTTTTATGCGGACGTCCATGGGTACGTGGTTGCCGTCCGCGTCTCTGTGCGCTTTTCCCCAGGAAACGTAGCATATCTTGTCCCAAGAGGGGTTCTCGCTCAGGCGTTCCACGTCTTTTCGGTGGGTTATCTGCACCCAGTCTCCGGCGACTTTGGTGTATACGTCCCAGTCCGCGAATTTGCGGTGGTCTCCGGGGGTCAGGTAGAAGCTCTCGGCTCGGCAGCGGGTCACGTTTCTCACCGTTGCCGCTTCTCATGCCGGGTGTACTTAAGATTGCCGGTTTTGCGCCGAATGTAGATGTTAGTGCGGTATCACTGACGACCGGTATGAACCCGGCCCTCGGTGTAGGGCTGTGGAATTCATACCACCGTAACTAGGCTTCCATGGGACCGTATTGAGGTCTTCTGGGGGTCAGCCACGCGGGTACCAAGTATCCGTGTAGTTGCAAGGCAGTCGCCAGGCAACCCAGCAGGGGGGAAATCCCCCTGCTGTTGCCTTGCCTTCGTCGTTTGTTTCGATATCCATGCTTTGTTTGCCCCTACCGTGACCGTACTATGACATGTTTCACCTTTTTCTTGAGGTACCCCTGTGATGTCGCGCCGGGGGGTTACCAGGATCCGGGTTGTCCTGGTCGTGTCGTTTGCCCTAGTTGTCGTTTCCCTGGTCGCGTCTTTCTTGTTTCCGAGTTTCCGTGAATCTCCGGGGTCGGAGGTCGCAGCCGATTCGTCTACTACCAGTGTAGCGGACGTCGCGGAAGAGTTCGCCGGCGGCGTCTTCTACGTCTCCGAGACTCCGTTTCCATGCGGGCCTGCCTTGGAGGATATGTGCACCACTTTGGAGGTCGCCCCTTTGGGGTTTCTGGGGCTTGTTTGCCCGGAACTCGACTACTATCCGCACTGCAACACACATAAGTTGGCCTGGGCCACCACCGATGGGGGCGGGAACGTGCCCGGGGCCACGGGTACGGCCATAGGGACTGGTCATAAAAACACCTTGGCCATACTTGCCGCGGGCGGTTCCCAGTCTTCCGGTTTGGTCGCGGCTTATGCCGACGAGTACGTCTTAGGGGACAAGGACGACTGGTACTTGCCGTCCAGGGACGAGCTCAACGAGTTGTGCAAAGCGGTATCCGCCGCCGACATCGACCGGTCGCCCGCGGGTGGGTGCCCCGGTATTTCCGGTATTTCCAAGCATTTCGACGCAGGTTACTACTGGAGTTCCTCCCAGTCTTCTCCTTCGGCCAGCAGGGAAATATGCGAAAATTTCAATACCGACGAAGCATACTCGTGCGCATGGTACCAGAATTTCGTCGACGGCGCTCAAGGCGCTCAAAGCAAGTATCTTGTGGCCTACGTACGCCCCATCAGGGCCTTCTAGTCATGCGTTCGCCGTCAGTTGTTTTACGGGTACATTGCCGAAAGATCGCACCCAGTGACCGTATTACTTCATGGTACGAATGTTCACAAATCCGGCCCATGCCGGCAGGACGTCCGTGATCTTTCCTAGACTCGCCTCTCTCGTCGTGTTGTCGGTGTCGCTTCTCGCCGGTTGCGGTGACGCGAAAGTCGCCAGCACCTATGTGGGCAGTTCGGATATGGGCGTGTTCACCAAGGTACCACCGGAGTGGAGTAGCGGTCAGGTGGATGAGATCATCGAGGAGAACTCGGTCGGTCAACCCGTTCTGGTCGGCGCCGTGCAGGGCTTCACGGCCCCGGGCGGGAGTCTGGACCTGGAGAATCTTTCGGTCGCCAATTCCGTGCCTATGGGCATCGTGCTCCGTCGTGTTTCCCCGGATGACCGTACGAGTCTTCTTGAGATTTCCCGTAACATCTGGTTTCCGCTCGACGAGGCCGATGCGCGGGGTGTGCTGTCTTACTCCGAGGGCCCCCAGGCCCTTGAGATGTTCGATCTTCCCGGGGAGAAGCTGGTGTTTGACGCCTTCGGCGTAGAGGTACCGGGTAGCGGCGAATTGGGCGTGATGCGCATACTGCAGCTAACCGTGTTCGACGCGTCGGCCGGCGAATCTTACGGTATACTGGTGGGCTGCTCGGTGGAGTGCTTCGATAAAAATCGGGCCACTATCGACAGTATAGTGAAGTATTTCAGGGTGAAGCCGTGACGATGACGAGCACGGTTCCGTCACCATCGCGGAGGCCTCGACGTCGCCGCGCCGTAAAGAAGACCAAGCCCGGGTGCCGCCGCCCGCTGATGGTCTACGATCGGGTTAAAGTATCCGCGCTGCTTTTAGGTATATTCTGCCTGCTGGTTTTCTTCAAAATGGCGGACAACCCCCTGGTCGGCTACGTGGACGCCACCCGGATCGTATTCAATTCCTACGGCTGGGTGCTCACCCTGGTGTCCCTGGACATTATCCGTCAGTTGCATTACTTCGTCGCGGAACGTTCGGCCCGGTACTGGAAGATCGTTGGTCGCGTCGAGACCTTGGCCAAGGTTCCCTGGAACCGTCTAGCATCGTTCACGCAGTACAGGCTGCTGCGTCTTTTCCGTGTCGTCGTCGTCGCGGTAGTCGGCGCCTTCGTTTTTGCGGCGGCTTTCGACACCGAGCCCATACGTGCATGGATGGAAGCACTCGTGGCGTTCTGGCAGGCGTTGCCGACCATCCTGCAGTTCGTCGCGTATCTCCTTCTGGCCATCCTGCAGTTCGTCGCCATCTTCTGGTTCCTTTCCAAGGGCGGTGTCGAGGTGCTGATGCCCGAGGACATCAAGACGTCTTTTGACGATGTGTGGGGACAAGACCAGGTTGTCGCACGCGTGAAAGAAACGCTCAGCTTGCTGGAAGATCCCGATCTCATCGAGGCCAAGGGCGGGTATGTGCCGGGCGGAATCCTGCTTTACGGCCCGCCGGGCACCGGTAAGACGCTGATCGCCGAGGCGCTCGCCGGCGAGACAGGCAAGCCGTTCGTGCTCATAGAACCGGGAGCATTCCAGGCGATGTTCCTGGGCGTGAACATTTTGAAGGTCAAGTCGCTTTACCGCAGGTTGCGCAAGCTCGCCTTGCGTTACGGTGGTGTCGTGGCCTTTTTCGACGAGGCGGACGTCCTGGGGCGTCGTTCCGTGTCCACCGGCCCCAACCGGGGTTTGGGCGCGCAGTCCGTCGTCCTCGCCCCTTCGTTCAACCCGGATTCCTTGGATTCCCTTGCGTATCTCAGCCCCCTGAGCCAGGCGGTGGTGCTGGGGCAGACGGATGCGGGCGGAAAGGTCGATAGGGTCATCGTGCCGGGTACGGGCGGCGACCTGGGTACCTTGAACGCCATCCTCGCCTCCATGCAGGGCTTAAAGAAGCCGCGCGGTCTTATCAACCGCGTAAAGCGCGCCCTCGGCATGAAGCCGTCCAATCCGCCGAAGTACCGTATCCTCCATGTCATGGCCACCAACCTGCCTGATTCCTTGGACCAGGCGCTCCTGCGTCCGGGTCGAATCGACCGCAAGTTCCGGGTCGGCTATCCGTCACGCGAGGGACGCATCCGCACCTACCGGGGATACCTGGACAAGGTGAAGAACACGCTCACCGAGGCGGACGTCGAGCGTCTGGCTACTTCCAGTCCGTACTCGTCCGGCGCGGTCATCAAGGACATCGTCAACGAAGGCCTGATGGCCGCGCTACGGGACGGCCGGGAGGTCATCGAGTGGCGGGACATAGTGGCCGCGAAGAGTTTGAAGGAGCACGGTGTCACCGACGGTTTCGAGTACGTGGACCGTGAGCGTCACGCGGTGGCGATCCATGAGGCGTGCCACGCCATCGCGGCCTACCGTTTGAAGGCGGAATTCCAGATCGACGTCGCTACCATAGAGCGCCGCGGCGACGTGGGCGGTTTCGTCTCGCGCGTGCCGGTCGTCGAGCGGATGTTCGAGTGGAAGACGGAACTAGAGAACGACATCCAGATTTCTATCGCCAGTCTCGTCGGCGAGCGCATGTTTTTCGAGGGCGACAGTACCAATGGTGTTGACGGGGACCTCGAGAACGCCACCCGGTTGGCCCTGGTTATGGAGTCTCGTTGGGGCATGGGCGAGAACATAGCGTCTCATGCCGTGCTCGTGGCCGGTTCGGCCGGCGGCGCGGGTAACGCCAACTCCCCTGATGACGCGCTGAAGGCGTCCCCTGTCCTGGGTGAAAGGGTGGAGAAGCGTCTGCGTGAGATCTACGAACGGACTCGCGCCCTCCTGGAATCCAATCGTTACGAGATATTGTGCCTGACCCATGCCCTCGAGTGCCACCGCACGCTGAACGGTGCGGATGTGGAGGCCATCATAAAGCGCGTCCCCGGTCCCATAGTTGACGGGAGCGTGTACTCCGCGGATTCCGCACCCGCGGTGCTCGAGGCCTATCATGCGGACTCCGTGCATTTTCACCGCACCGGGCAAGGCCAGCCCCGTTTACCCGCCATAGCCGAACTTGCCGTCCAGGTCACCCCCGAGGCGTAAAAATTGTCCATGCAGGGTCGTAGTCGTTTTCCCGTCATCATGGTGTTCGCGATGCTCGTTTTCGCGGCGTCCGCGGTGGCCGTATGGACTTTCATCCAAGGTCGTGACGCCCCTGCTGCTTCGTCGTCCACTGTCTCACCCGATTCCGTTTCTCCTGCCACCGTTCCTGTTCCTTCCCTTGCCTCAACCACCGTCCCGGGGAGTGTCCCCCCTGTGCCGGAGAGTTTCTCGGGTGTCTTCTACGTCTCCGAGACTCCTTTCCCCTGCGGGCCCGCTCTGGAGGATATGTGCACCACTCTGGAGGTCGCCCCGCCTTCCTCGGAGACGAGTTTGCCCTGGATCGTCAACGTGAACAATAAGGAGGTTGTCGGCGCCGAGTCCACTAGTATAGGTGCCGGTTACGTCAACACCCTTGTCCTGCTTGGCGACGGTGACGGCAGTCCGTCTACGTCCGCCGCGGCTTACGCGTACGCGTACGTTTTCGACGGTAAGGACGACTGGTATCTGCCGTCCAAGGACGAACTCAACGAGTTGTGCAAGAAGTTCACCAACCCCAATCCGGGCCAGGAACCCGTCCTGACGTCCGAGGGGGGTTGCACGGGTAGTCTTAACCCCTCCGGCGGGTTCGCCGCCGATTACTACTGGAGTTCTTCACGCTATATAAACCAGTACTATACCGGGTACCTTGCAGCGTGGACCCAGCATTTCGCCGCCGGTAGGCAGACCAGTTACACCACCAAGAACTACCAAAACTGGGGTGACTACGCCCCCCGCGTTAGACCTGTGAGGGCGTTTTGAGTCGTTTTCTCCTGTCTCGCCTGGCGCTCGTCGCTTTTATCTTGGCTTCGTGTGGGGAGGGTTCCGGGTCGTCCGACGAGAGTTTCTCGGGTGTCTTCTACGTCTCCGAGACTCCTTTCCCCTGCGGGCCCGCTCTGGAGGATATGTGCACCACTCTGGAGGTCGCCCCGCCTTCCGGTCAAACCGGCCTGATATGGTCGCCGGACTGGAACGGTATAACGGGGGCCGGCGGTGCCGGTATCGGCACAGGATGGCAGAACACCTTGGACATACTCGCCTCCCTTAAGGGAAATCCTGTTTTGTCCGCCGCCGCCTACGCCGACGCGTACGTTTTCGACGGCAAGGACGACTGGTATCTGCCGTCCAAGGACGAACTCAACGAGTTGTGCAAGAAGTTCTCCAGTGATCGAACTGATGTGGCGCCGGAGACCTCAAGCGGGCCCGCGGGGGAAAGGAGTGAGTGCCGCGGCAGTCGTGCGCCCGCGCACGGTTTCTCTACCGCCAACTACTGGAGTTCCACCCAGGACGTCGGCAACAACGCCTGGAGTCAGCATTTCACCTCCGGTGATCAGTATGTCTACTATAAACTTAACGCGGGTTATGTACGTCCCGTACGGTCTTTCTGATGAACACGCTCCCTCCGCCTTCAGGGAACCCGGTCCCTAACTTCCCCGCTTCCCTCGCTGGTGAGCACCGTTTGATGTTGTTTCCGGCCCTGTGTATGCTTCCCGTCGCGGCAGGTGTGGTTTTCGTGATCTTTTTCAACACCGTGGCGGTAAGTGTAGCTTTACTGGGGTTGCTTGCTACCGTGTCGGCGTTCGTATGGCTGGACAGGGCGGAGCCGGAGCCGCGGATCCACGTCGTTAATGCCTTGTTCTGGGGAATGGGCCCCAGCATCCTGGTTGCCCTTCTGGTCAATACGACCGTCGCGAGATTTTTTGGCGAAGACATTGCGGCGGTCGTCGCCGCGCCCATCATCGAGGAGCTCGCCAAAGTTTCGGGAATAGTACTGTTTGCCAGGAAGAAGATAGTGAACTCCGCACTGGACGGTGTTGTCTACGCTGGTTTTATTAGCCTGGGCTTCGCCGCCGTCGAGAACGTGACGTATTACAGCACAGCCGTCGACCCTGTTAGTTTGGCGGGCATTGTCGTCCTAAGGGGTTTACTTACGCCGTTTGCTCATCCGTTTTTCACCATATGGGCCGGTCTGTTCATAGGCAAGGCGTGCCGGGAGCATATGCGCGCCCTCAAGCAGGCATCCGCCCAAAGTCCTTCCGGTGTTCGACCCGGGTCGGAAGAAGCCGTAAAGTGGAGCGTCATCCGGCCAGCCGCTCTCAAGGGACTGGCTCTGGGTGTAGCGAGTCACGCCTTGTGGAACGGGACCGCTCTCCTCGCTACAAGTTACGTGCTCCCGCTGACCGCCTTCAATGTTGTCCTGTTCGTGGTCATGGTTCGCAAGTTGCTGGGGATGCGCAGGCGTGAGACGGAGACGATTCGCGCTAACGCCAACTTTTTTGCCCTATCTATGAATATAAATCCGTCCGAGTTGTCCGTATACGGCGATCCGAAACTCGTGAGAAAGTACCGCAAATCTTTGAGATTGGATCAACGCCGTGCGTTTGACGACAGGTACGCGTACATGGTTTCGTTGTTGCAGGACGTCCCCCCTCCGTCCGGGCGATAGTTTCGCGGTATCCGACGGGTTCTACGGCTGCGTTGTCGGCGGCCCCTGCAGTACACCGCCCGGTACGTCCGTGATGGGGGCGCCGACCGACGGCGGCAAAGGAGCGCTCACTCCGGCCGGGGCGAACACCAGGGCTACCGCCGCGCCATCTTCGATCAGCGTTATGTCTTTGAGGTTCTCGGTGTAGACCGTGTACTTTTGGGCGTCGGTTGCGTCCGGCCAGTACTGGACTCTCAACTCCCCGTCGGTCTGCCCCTGGGCGGTCTGGCATACCGATAGGTACTCCATCAAGGTGCCTCCAAGATACTCGGGTAGGTCCACCTGGGTGTCGCTGATACCTATACCGTACATAGACAGGAACAGTCCTAGGTTGGCTTTCGGGCCGGCGGCAAGACCCGAGTACGGGTGGAAGTGGATAAGACCGTCGTTGTGGCTGTGCACTCCGACTATGCCGTAGTTCTTGCTCTCGGGTTTACCGTCGGCCTTGAACCCGGTCAGGTCGCCTATGAGGTTGCCGACGTATCGGTCGCATACGTAGAAGCCGTAGGCCACGTGCCAGTGGTCACCCACTCCGGGCTTGACTGGCTCGCTGCACGCGCCGAGCATTCCCAGCAGGGTCACCGCCAGCAGGATGCTTAGGACTTTGCGACCGGCGGGGGCAAGATAGTATCGTTGTGGGGTGAGTCTCATCGGTGTTACCGTCCCCTTTTCGTGCCTTCCGTCAAGTCTATGCAGGTTTTCGTCCCGCGCTCACAGTACATGTCTAGCAATCAGCAGTAAGATAACCCAAGGCCCAAGGAGGCACGTGTGCGCAGTATTCCCATGAGTTTCGAGCAGGTGGCCGAGTGGGCGGGCGTGGACCCTGTGACCGTGGCCTCGGCCAGGTTATGCGAGAAGCCGCGCATCGTGGTTTCGGGCCGGTTGGCGTCCGGTAAGGATACCGTGGCCGCGGAGATCATGAGGATCCTGGGTTTCCCCGATGCCGTGAGGGTGTCGATAGCCTCCCCGTTGCGTGACGAGGTAAACGTCGTCCTGGGCATGGTCAGGGGCAGTGAACCGTCGAAAGCCGTCGCACGTATAGCCGATTACGGCAAACTGAGCGTCGATTCCGCCACGCAAGTCCGTTTTCTGGCCGACCGTGCCCTGGTAGAGGATCCGGGGGTCACGAGTTATGCGCGTACTGTCGCCATGCGCGCGCTGCTCCAGCACTGGGGCACCGATGTCCGTATAGCCGGGGATCCCTTCTACTGGACCCGGAGGGCCGTGCTCAACGCCTTCAGTCTTATGGCCTTGGACAGCGCGATTTTCGTGACCGATGCGCGGTTCGTCGGCGACATAGACATGATGCATGCCGCCGGTTTCTGTTCGATCAGGCTCGAAACTTCCTTCGTTGTCCGCGCCGAGAGGCTTTTCGACCGTGACGGTATCCACATGGACGCGGAGTCCGACGGCCACGATAGCGAAACCGCCTTGGACGCCTACGACGCTTTTGATCTGTCGGCCGACAACTCCGGCAGTCTGAGCGACACGGTTTCCGGGCTCCTGTGGCGGATGTCCCAGCAACCGGCGTTTCGCTAGCGCGCCCGTCCAATCGTCCGCACCCTGTTGTCCCTGCCACGCCCGTTGTTTCTGGTCCCCGCCCGCGCACCGTATGAATGGTGGCGCACATAAGCAGCACATTAGGCACCGTATGATGGTCGCGGGTTCCCCTTGGGCGCTCACCACCTTCTCCTCGGTCCGGTTGCCCCTCGCCAAAGAAGGCGAGCCGATATTCCTCGACCAGTGTGTGCGTTGCCACCGGGTGAATAGCCTGATCGACAAACTCGTCGCATACCTACTGACACCAAAATAGGAGGAACAGGTGGCCATCATTGAACGTCCTGCGCCGGGCACCACCGTCGTGCCGGCCCTCACCCCCGCGCCACCTGCCATCACCCCCACGCGCACTGTTGTTTTTCCGGTTTTTGAACTCTACAAAAACCGGGAGGCTTCGACTATGTCCCTCAATTTCCCTTCCGACGCGCAGTCGCCTTGGTCAAAGAGGGTTAGTACTATGTCTATGTCGGCCCCTTGTAGTTCCACGCATTCCCCTACGTACAGGATATTGGCGGCGTCCCACCCCTGGTCTGTGGCGCGGGGCCCCGTCGTCGATATTGTCCACGCCCGCGGCCACAGGCCTTCCGCCACCTGTCGCGCTACTATGTCGTAGATCCATCTGGGTGTGACCACCAGCTTTTTGTTCAGGTTCACGAGTTTGCCCTGCACGTTTTCCCTCAGGGCCCCCGTTCGGTGGTGGTATAGTACGATGTGTGCGACACCGAGGTCTTCCGGATCCGCGTTGAGGTACCATACGCATGGTGTCTCGTCGCGTGCGTGGTCGTCCCCGAGATACTTGGCGCTCATCTCCTCGATTTTCGCGCGCACCATCCCCTCGAGGCTCTCTATGTAGGTGTTCAGGGTCTGGTCGTACCTTTTTGCGAGTTTTCGCGCATAGTATTTTTCCACCAGCGTGAAATTCCGGAAAAGCAAGGGTTCGCAGGGCATGCCGTTGACGAAGGTGTCGTACAGTTCTTTGCTGGACCTGAAGATTGCGTCGTCACAGCGCGCCTGTGCGAGGTCCTTGTATTTGGTTCTCCGTACCCGTCCAAGCCTGAAGATCAGGGTGCGCATGCTCTGTGTTCGCGAATTTATTTGCGGCGATTCGCTTTTGATGGCGATGGCCCCGCTGCTCGTGAGCACTATGCTCGCCCCTGTTGGTGTTCGCCGCATGTTCCTGTACGGTCCCCGGGTTCTCACCGGTGGGCACGAGTCTTGCCCTATGGGGGGGTTTGGGCACAGTTGTTGGCATGGTCTCCCGCGTTTCTGCCGCCTTGGAGAAGAGGTATTCCTCCAAAGGTCTGGTGGTCGCCGGGTTGGACGAGGTCGGCAGGGGTGCTTGGGCCGGACCGGTTTCGGTCGGCGCCGTCGTTTACGATCCTGGCGCGGTCGTCGACCGTCTTGACGACTCCAAGCGTTTGAATCCGTCTTTAAGGGAGAAGGTGTACGACGCCATTTTGTCCTCGGGTATGCTCTGGTCCGTGGGTTCCGCTACTTCACGGGAGGTGGACAGTCACGGTTTGACCGCCGCCTTGCATTTGGCTTCGCGCAGGGCCCTCAAGGCCCTGGGGGTATCTTGCGACGTGGTGCTCCTCGACGGCAACTACGACTACGTCAATCGCGGGGTGCCTGCCCGGGAGGTTTTGAAGGTGGTCACCTGTGTCAAGGGCGATGAGCGGCACTTCTCTGTAGCCGCCGCCTCCGTGGTGGCCAAGGTTTCCAGGGATCGTTACATGTCTTCCCGTAGACAGTCCGCCGCCTACAACTGGGCCGCGAACAAAGGTTACGCTACCCTGGAGCACGCCGCGCGGGTCGACGAGATGGGGCTGAGTTCGCTGCACCGCAGGAGTTTTTCCGCCCCCGCAAGTAGCGACGGGTACGGGGTTCAGTGACGAATAATCCGTTTGCCGTACGGTAGTCGCATGGGCGCAAACGCATCAAGTACCGCGGAACTGCTTGCCGGTATACCTTTTTTCGCCGATTTTACCCGTCGCGAGATCAAAACTCTCGTCAGTAGTGGCGACGAGGTCTCTTTTCCTGCGGGCAAGGCCCTGATCTTGGAGGGGCAGCCGGGACGGGAGGCGTTTCTGATTCTTGACGGGACTGTGAGCGTACGCCGCTCCAAGGGCAAGGTTTTGAAACTGGGCGCGGGTTCCGTCGTCGGGGAACTCGCCCTTCTGGACAACGGGCCGCGCTTGGCTAGCGTGTTCTGCGAGACGGATGTGGTGGCGTTCGTGATCTCCCAGCGGTACTTCCGCGAGGTTCTCCGGGGGTCCCCTACCCTCAGCGGCAAGTTGCTACTCCAGTTGGCTCAGCGTCTGCGTGACCTAAGCAAGGGGGTTTGAGTCGCGGGTCATGGGTGTAGGACGCAAACTTTCCCTAGAAGATATCCTTGACCACCGCGCCTATGAGCGGGTGCGCGACGACATGCGTTCGCGGGTGATCGGGGTAAAGCGGCTGCGACGCCTGCACCTCGGCGGGGTGGTTACCGTGTCTTTCGAGAATCGCCTGACCATGCAAAACCAGATTCAGGAGATGCTTCGTGTAGAGCGGGTAGTCACCGACGAGGGTGTGATGGAGGAACTCAGGGCGTTCAATCCGTTGATTCCCGAACCGGGTCAGCTTTGCGCCACCTTGTTTGTCGAACTGACCAGTGACGAGGAGATGCGCAAGTGGCTGCCCGAACTTGCGGGTATCGAGAATTCCATGGTGCTGCGTCTTTCCGACGGGGGGACTGTTCGCGGTCTGGTCGACGCGCAGCACGCCGAGGGTCTCACCCGCGATACGGTTACGGCCGCGGTGCATTATCTTAGTTTTGATTTTACGGACCAGCAAGTGGAGCAGTTCTCCAGAGGAGGGGTGAGTTTGTGCTGTGTTCACCCGAACTATCCCGAGGTTCTTAATTTGGGTGAGTCGACCGTTCTCGAGTTGCTTACCGATCTGCGCGCCTAACGTCTAAAGCCGGCGAACGGCATCGGCGGGCACTGGGAGGCACTCGTCTACGGGGATGTTACGGGAGTTTTGCTGACGCTTGCCCTTCCTGGACGCCATCGGCACAGTAGTATCACCATGAAAACCCACCTACGCAAAACCCGTCGCATATCCCTAGTCGTTCTCGCTTGTGTTATCGCATCGTGTAGCGTCACAGAGCAGCAGGGCGGGACCGCGACTACTGTTGCGCCGGTCGCGGAGGTGCCGCGAGTCTTGGGGGCGGACGAAGACGTGCGCCGGATCGTCGCCGGAAGCTCTTCGACCAGTCCAGATATTCTCGCCAAACTCGCAGGTGACAAGTACGACGAGGTGCGCCGGTCCGTCGTCCTGAACCCCTCGACCCCCTAGGAGGCTCTCGCCAAACGCCGCCGGGGGACTGTTAGCGGTCTTAAAGTATGCGTGCGGCCCGTAGGGCTTCGTCGTACCGATAAAAATTGCCGTTCGTCACCGAGGGTTCCCAGAGGGTGAGGGCTGTTTCCATGTAGGGCACGTCGCGATCTGCGTCCTTCTCGCTGCGCCAGTAGTACAAGCTGCCGCCGTCCAGGGATTCCAGGCATTCCTTCAGCCATGGGGGCATCACCCTTACGATCTTGGGGCCGACGCACGCCATGACGCGGGTACGTTCGAGCAGGAAGTCTAGGTGGGCGGGTATGTGCGAGGCAACGTAGGCCGCCACGATGTCCGCCCCGCGCTCCCCGGCCGGGCCGTTTGCCTGGTTCCCTGGTTTGCCGTACTTTTTCCTAGCCTCTTCCCTGACGTTTTCGTACAGACCGTTGTCCTTGGTTGCGCGTTCCAGTTTGCGGACCACTTCCGCGTTCAGCGCGTTGACCATGAACAGGAGTTTTCTATAGTACTCCCCCGTCTGCCCGTCGCGGTACGGTTCGTTCAATGTCTCTATCTGCGCGCGTGCTTTCTCCGCGGCCGCCAGGTAGTTCTTGTGACTGTAGTAGTCCTCCGCCGTCTGGATCATCTCGTCGTTGACGATGGAGTCTAGCATCTCCAGGAGTACCCCCAGGGTCATCTCCCCGCCGTCGCCCTCCTCGGGTATGTGGAACTGCTGGATCTTCGGCATGCGGGTGACTGTCCCCGTTCCCCCCGATAGGTCCAGCGGCCTTTCGTCGGCTTGCCGGTTGTCCCGGTACGCGGGGCCTTCATAGTATTATCGTGAGGGGCACATCGTGCCCGTCGGAGGCCGTCTATGGGGAGCAAAACCAAGTGTAGCGAATCGTTTTACGACTGTCTGGGCGGTAAGCACCGTTCCGGTAACGTATCGGTTACTTTCTCTCCGCCGCACGGGCCTTCGGAGACCTGGCGTCTGGTGCAGGGTCGGGCGAATGCGCCCGACGAGAAGTCCCTGACGGATATACGAAAGATCGCCGCCAAGCACGCCGGCGCTTTTCATCTGGTTTTCCAAGGGGTGTCCCTGCCTTTGGATCCGGAGAACTGCAAAAGCCGCAAGTACAGGGAGGCCTTCGATCCTGTTAAGGCCAGGGAGGTTCTCGGGGACAAGTATCGGGCCTGGCTGGAGACGACCGTCGGTCTGCTGCCCGTTTTTCCCGGGGAGAGTTTGACTTATTCGCGTAAAGTGGCATCGGAGTTTATCGGGGAGTGTTCGGTGGCGGGCATCTCCGGGCGTATCAGGAGGTATCCGGGTTTGCTGGCCGTAGGTCCCAAGGCCCTGCTCGACGAACACGCTTACGGCAACCCGGGCGTGCTGGGGAGCGTGGTTCTCACCATGGCGGGGATGGTGGACAGGGGTTCCAAGGACCTGAAAAGAGACATTGAACGGTTCCTGGAGTACTACTCCGCCATGCCACCGCGGAGGCACCCGGTTTACGAGCCGGTGTTGGTTTTGGCGTCCCGGCTGGGTCTGGTCGATCTCGGCGGTCCCGTCGAGGCCTCCGTCGCGGACGTGGCCGCCATGTGGGGTAAGTTTGAAAAATTGGAGAGAGATCTGGGTATACCCGGTTTGTGCGCCACCCTCGCCGTACGGGGTCACCCTGCCGGGCCCCGGGATTTTGCGGCACCATCGGCAGGCCGGTTTGCGTACGGGTACCCCCGGTCGCCGGACACGACGCCAAGCAGGAATCCGTTTGAAATTTCCGGCGTTGACAGGTCTTCCGACGATGGCAGGGAACTCGGCATTAACTATGTGCATGCATTGGTCGCCGCCGGACAACCGGAAACGCCGGAAGCAGAGACTTACAGTATCGATTATGTGGATGACCTTCTCTACCGCGTGCTCAAGGGCGACGCTGCGGCAAAGGAGGAATACGACGGGCTCGTGAAACGCGGCGAAGAACTAGTAAATCAGGCTCGGGAAGAACTACTCACGAAGCAAAAAGAGGCGAAACCAAGAACAACAATCGACCCGGAAGTTCAGGGATACGTCGATATCGGAACGGTGCTTGACGGTCCCAGGTACGACGAGAACAAGGACCGGGTATACCTAAACATCGGGGAAATGGGGTTCGAGGACCTTTTCGCGGTTCATGAAACCCAGTTTGACGTGGGGCAAGACGAGAATGGTAATTTTGTTCTCAAACCGCACGGCGACCACACCGGGTCAAGTAGGCACACGGTTCATGTCGGACTGAATCATCGCGTGCTCGGCCACATGGAGCGCAGTGGCAAAAAAGCCAAAAGAGCCGTTATTTTCAACATGAAAGAATTTGAGGAATTGAATCCGGGCTCCATAGACACTCTTTATGGTGTTGACACGATATTGACGCCGGCGGTTGGCAGGGGTCTTGTTCTGCCAAAATCAACGCAAATCGTCACCTATGATTCGGACGATAACGAAGATAGGAATGAACGGGTAGTGGAGGGCTTACAAAAAGCTGGAGCGCGGTTTTCTTTTGTTGGGAGAGGGGGCACGGATTCACTAGTGGACGACGAGGCGGATGAAAGAATACGGCAGATAGCATCGGAAAAAGGTTTGATTTTTGCTCACGCCACGAACCACCCGATGTACCATCATGAATTGCGCACGAGATGCAACAGCGAAGGAAGACAACTTGCCATCGGCTATGAATTCGGTCCACTTATTGCGAGAACCACGAGCCCAAACGATGCCAAAGGTGCTGTCGGCACATTTACGGTAGACGCTGAAGACATAGCAAAGCTAAGTCCCAATGGGCGTTCGCGCCTGTTCTCGAAAGACATGTGGGTAAAAAGGGATTTTACGCCGAGACCACAGGATACGCAACCATCGACGCCCGCCGAACCCGGAGAACAGCACGTCTGGTCGCACGCCGATCGTCTGGTCGAGCATGGCCTGATGAAAGCCAGGGAGAGGCGCACTGCGGAGTTCCAGGGCGCCCAGGCATCGTGTGAGCAACGCGCCGCTCTTGCGCGCGACGTCCTGGTCGAAAGGCACGGTTTAGTCAGGTCTGCCACTAGTGTCGAGGTTAGCCACAACTACGGGTTGATAGACCACGACTCCGGTCGCGGTTGGGATGCCCGCGTCGGAGTGCCCGCGTACATAGCCGTCGAGACCGACGATGACGTGTCCCATGTGCCCAAGGCCACGTTCACCATGGTTGGCGAGACCGCGGACGGACGGGTCATGTCGTACGAATCCATGGACAGCGACTATAGTGGCGTTAAACTTTTTAGCGCCGAGGACTCCTTGAACGTCGTCTGGTATCCCTCCATTCCTGACGCCCTGCGCGGGACTCGCATCACAAACTCGCCGGATCACGAGAGATTAGTCGACTTGATGGCCGCTATCGTAGAGAACGCGTCAAATGAGCAGGGCCACGACCACGTAAGTATGGTCAACAGGTTTGACGAGTATGTGCTGTCCAACGGTGACAGCGATGATATGCGGGAATCCCGCGGGGCCCTGTTGGCGTCCATGCTCGATCGGATGAACTAGCCCGGGTTTTTCGCGAAGTAGGGCCGTCGCCCGCCTGGGATCTTATGCGTCTTGGCGGGTCACCGTAACAGTAGTACGCGCACCTCGCGCCGCTCGGCTCGAATTTATAGAAAACAAGGATAACGACATTAACCTCATGCGCTCCCTAGCCAACCGATTGCCTGCCAGCGGCCGCGTACGTCCGAACGCTACAGGTCTGGCGGTATCCGGCGCGTTCCTCCTCGGGCTTGCCCTTCTCGTGAAGGTGTGCGTCTCTCCGGCCGTGTCATCGCCTTTGCCGGATCCGGCCGTCTATCAGGAGTCACGGCATCTGGTGCGCGTCCTAGGTCCGGGCGGCCTGTGCTCGGGTACCCCCATCAAAGGCACCCGCTATGTCGTCACCGCCGCACACTGTGTGCTCTCCCCTACTACCGGCAAGGTCGATGCCGGCGGCATCATCACGATTTTCGACGACGGGGAGTCCTATCGTGTCGTTCGCGCGATGGTCCGGGAAACCGGGGTTCCGTTGTCCGAGATGAAGGACTGGCGCAACGACGCGGCCGTCCTTGTACTGGGCACATCTCTCAGAGACGGGGTACTCCTGGGCGAGTCGGACGATATCGCCTCCGGCGGCGTCCTGGTGGCTTATCAGAGGGTCGACGCCGCCGGCAGGTTTTTCCGCGGCTCCTTTAGCGTCAAGGCGGGTTTTTCCGAGTTCGTTCCCGCTTCGTGCAGGTTTTCCGGCCGGCAGATCAGGATCGTAGACGGGTATTTGGTAGTTCCGTGCGCGATGCAGCAGGGCGGGTCCGGGGGGCCGGTGTTGTCGCGGATCGGGGAAGAGTACTTCTTGGTGGGGGTACTCTCCAGCCTGGCCGAGGACGATTCCTACAATAATGTGGCCCCGGTCGCCACTATCAAAGACCTGTTGAGCCATCCCGGCCGCACGTTTGTTCTAAACGAAAGCGACATCACCGCGGCAGGCTCGGGTTCCAGACCACATAAGAGATAACCCCGCATATCTACGTATGGCCCGCCTCTGTTGATGGGCACACTATACTTTAACCTACCTCGGCGGTCCGCGCCGAGGATCCGCCGGGAGGTAACATGACCGGAAAACTATCCACTCTGCAGCGTGTCGGTTCCGTGGCGCACGCGACGAGGACTGCCTTCGTCTCGGATGTGCGCTACAGCATTCGCAACGACCGTGTGACGGTTTTCTACATTTACGCTTATATTGTTTCCGTGGCGGCCCTCCTGCTTCTGCTGTTGCTACCGGCCTGGTCGGGTATCGGCCCGGTTGCCAAGGTCTCGTTTTTTGCGGTCACGGTACTCTTGGTCGTACCTGCCGCCGCCTTAATGCTGGGGTTGTTGTCGCTGCTATTTTACAGTTTTTTTGATGCTATCATCGACGAGACCTACGAATCGTCGTACGTGCGCATGAACTTGCGGCGAGCCCTCAGGTCCCTTCGACGCAGGAAATTTCCGCTGTTCGCGGGTCACCAGATACCGTTTTTCGGCCACAGGGACATGCCGTATCGGTCCGGTCCGGGGTTTGTCGACCGCGCCGACCGCGCACCCCGGCCGGTGTTCGTTCGTTTCGAATGGCTGAGGGACGCCGTGACGGCCTCTCTGAAGTTTTCCGCCACGGCCACGGATAACGCGGGCGGGATGGGGCCGTGGACCCGGTTGCTCTCAGCCAGGGTTCGCCGTCGCCAGGTTTCCGCTATAAAACGCATGCAGGCCGCCTACAGGGACCTGTTGCCCCACATCGTAGCGGAGTACGCGCATTCCCTTGGCCGGTCGACGTCTCTGGACCAGACCGCCTCGGTATGGCCCTTGCCGGATAAGGTGTTTTCCGTATACTCGCTTCGCGTACTAGAGGAGTACGTACCGTTCGTCGGCAGTCTTGCGGACAGAGATCGGCGCCCGGCACCTTTGGTTAAACTGGTGTTTTCGCCGGCGTGGGTGTGCGCCATGGTCATGAGTATGGAAGTCAAGCACTATCGGCCCTATTGGAACGGACTGGACGTGATCACCACGGCGTCAGGGAGGGACATCCGGTCCGAGCGGTCTATTGTCTGCGTTCCGCTCAAGGGCGCCGATCGGGAAATCGTGGAGAAACTCTACGATCATGCCGGACTTTTGGGCGATCTCGAGAATCTGGTGGAAGTCTCCCTTACGATATGACACCCATCCCCTCGTCTTCGCCTGCCGACGGCGATCATTCCTTCGGGTTTGTCTTTAGGGGTCTTTTCTTCTTGGATACGTGTACGGCGGCCCCGGGCCTTTACAGTATGTAACATGCCCGTACAGTCCAAGAAACGCCTCCTGTACGCCGCGGTTCCCGCCGTCTACGTGCTCTCGTCGACGTTGCGATTCATGGTCAATCTCAGGAGAGTGGGGGGCATCGAGGGGCTGCGCCCCGTCTACGAGGGTGTCCGCCAAAAGATAGGTCTGCCCTACGGGGATGTTTCCTGCATGCATAACCTCGGCTCTTACGACCGGTCCGAGATGTCCACCGTATTCGTGTTCGTACACGGCTGGGGTTCGTCCACGGACAGTGCCTGGTTTAAGGTGCTCAAGGATTTCCGCCATCCTTACGTGGCCGTGGACCTGCCCGGCCACGGCGAGAGTGTACGCGACGGGAATTTTTCCATCGAGGCGGCGGCCTCGGCGGTAAACGACGTCCTGGAAAGTTTGGGGGTGTTCAGGGCGCATCTCGTGGCCCACTCCATGGGGGGCCCTGTTGCCGTTACGGCTATGCGTTTGCGTCCGTCTCTGTATACGGGGGTGTCCATGCTGGCTTCGTCGATATTCTACAAGACTCCGGCTATCAAGGTCGCCAGTTTTCTGGCCGGTAAGGTCATGTTCAAGAAGTCTCCTTTCACCTTGAAGAGGGTTATGCGCGATATCAGGATGTCCCCCGAGCACAAGGAGGCGATCGTATGGGCATGGCTGACTAGACCGTCGACCAAAACCCTGGTTTCTTCAGCCGGAATGCTACGTAGTTTCGATGCCCGCCCATGGGGGGTTCCAAAGGACAAGGACGTGTATTTCGTCATCCCCGAGAGAGACGCGGTGGTCGGCAAAAAGATACAGAAGGAGTCAGCCGAGAGTATGGCCGCCAAGGTTCTGCTGCTCGACGAGGGTCGTCACAACTTCACGATAACCCATCCCGGCGCCGTCCTCGAGCATCTGGACAAGGTCGCAGGGAGGTTTTCGTCCGGGTTTTAGTTCCCACGCCCTGCGCTAACGGTATAGCACGAAATTCTGTTCAAATATAAACTCAAATATAAACAAGGAGAAAAAAGTGCCTAATTTGCACCCGTTTTTCGCGTCCATCCTGGCATCCAGGTACGACGACACCCTGAAGCCGGACCCCTCCTACGTGGAGAAAGTTTGGCATATCGCAGAGAAATGCGGGAATGTTGCCACTATGTGTGACATTCTCAGGTCAGATAGTCTGACTCCCGCAGTGCTGGATCGAGCGCGCCTCCGCAAGGAGGAGGACATTCGAATCCTCTACATTCTGCGCAAAGACACCCCTGCGGAGACCATCAAGGCTCTTCTCGAGAACGAGGGTCGCAGCGGCGTGTTCGCCGGTCTGGTCCGCGAGGGTCGGGAAAACAAGGTTCTCCACGATATACTAGTGGAAAAAATCGTGGCAAAGCCCACCAAGATTCTCGCTCGCGAGATGGTGGCTTGTCGTTTTCCCAACGATCGCGCCGCGATGGCGGCTTTGAAGGTTCTCGCGGGCGACCATAAAGTGACCGACGCGGTCAGGAGCAGCAAGAACTTGCTGATCAAAGATCTTCTGACCAAGGAAGATTATGCCGCCGAGGTCATCGAAAGCATGACGACAGAGGAGTTGGTGACCGCTATAGCCGATCACCGCTTTGATACCCGTGAGAAGTTGTCTGCGGACAATCTCCACAAGTTGTCGACAAAGCTTATGACCACCGCGCAAACCATGGATCTCGGCCACGTTAGCCGCCACTTCATGCGGTATATGCTCGAGACGTTCATCCAGGTAGCTGGAAACCCGAAAACTTCGACCGATACCTTCAAGATGCTCAGTTCAATCGAGCAGTCGACCTGGTTTGGCAAGTTGAGCAAAATGGGTGAGTACGCTACGTACTGCAGCCGTCTGCAAACGGTGATGTCGTCGAGTAGCATGACCCTTTCTGTGGGAGCTTCGGACGACGCCTATGAGCAGGCGAAATGTGCAGAGGGTTCGGAGTTCGAGAGCCTTGTTGAGGTGACGGTGGCTTCAGGGAAGTCGTCTAGCGTCCTAGAAGGTCTCTTGGAGAATCCGAGAGTCTCTACACACAGCTTGATCCATCCTTTGCTCAGACTGAGCTCGCCGACCAATTTGGTGGTGGCTATGGAGCGCACCCGCTCAAGTGAGCTGTTCAAGGCCATATGGCGTAACCGCAACATAGGGATTCCCACAAAATGCTGGGAGGCCCTGGATGATGCGCAAGCCGTAGTCATGGACTTGTCCAAAGAGGTGTACTCGAAAGGACCCACAAAGGATGCGTTCAGTCGCGGCAGGGACATCGAGGCGCTTTTCGTCTTCGTGATGCCCGAGCAGGCGATTCTGGACATGCCCTGGGATGTAATCGAGTCCAACTGCTCGCGCTATTCGACGGTACTTTCCGGCACTATGCGCGAGAAGATCATGGATCTACAGATGCGATCTCTAGGCACTTGCCCGGAGCACTGGGAAACGTTCAACTCGTTGGCCCATACGTGGCAAGGGACCTTTGGGTCTTTGCTGCAAACATCTGTTAAACTCTAGATGAAGGCCTCCCCTCCTAACGGAGGGGGGTTTTCGTTTTATGGTCGCCCCGTTAGGTCCGGGGCCATTTTCGCCGTGTCTGCGCGGTGTGCTTTTTTACGGTCTTTGCGCACAGTATCAGGTATGTTCTCCGAATTCAACAACTACGACAAGTGGTTCGCTTTGCACAACTACGATTATGCCATCCACTCTACTTCGCGGGGATTCATGGCCACCGCATCCCCCAGGGACTCGTCCGAGGTGACGGAGGGTCCTGTATGCGCCTCTGCGCGGGACGCTCTGCACGAGTTGTACCTTCTTTTGAAGACATCCGCGTTGCCTTCCCGGGGGTAGTTTACCGGGTGCTTTCTGCCCGTCTTGCCGCCCGTACGGGGATTAGAGCCGCCGCGTGCACCCCGACACCTATTTGACTCGCGCCAGATTCGTACGACTGTCATCAACAACCGGCGTATCCGGGGGAAAACATGGACATCAAAGTGATAGATTACCACTCCCCGCAGGCATCGTCTGCGTTCGCCGCCTCCCTGCGGGAGACGGGGTTCGCGGTACTGGAGAACCACCCGGTGGGGTTCGAAACCGTGGAACGCCTGTGGTCGGAATGGCTGGCCTTCTTCAAATCCGAACGAAAATGGGAGTTCGTGTACGGCGAAGGTGAGCAAGCAGGATACCGCCCCCTGTCCGGTTCGGAGACCGCCGTAGGTGCGACAGTCAAGGATATAAAAGAGTACTTCCACTTGTATCCGTGGGGACGCAACCCCTCCCCGGAGGACGAGGTCGCCTTGGAATTGTTCCATGCAGGGTCCGCCCTGGCGGCCACCTTGTTGGGATGGGTCGAGCACGAAACACCCGTCGAAGTTCGCAGCAGATTCACCATGCCCCTGCCGAAAATGCTGGAAAACTCCGAGCGCACCCTGCTGCGCATCCTGCACTACCCTCCGCTGGACGGCAGCGAGCCCGAGGGCGCGCTCAGAGCCGCCGCGCACGAGGACATCAACCTCCTGACAGTGCTACCCTCGGCCAACGAGCCCGGGTTGCAGGTCCTGGATCTGGTGGGCAGATGGCACGACGTGCCCTGCGACCCTGGAACGATCGTCGTCAACTGCGGCGACATGCTAGAACTGGTCTCCGGCGGATACTACCCGAGTACTACGCACCGGGTCTTGAACCCGACGGGGGAAGCCGCCAAACGTTCCCGGGTATCCACCCCGCTGTTCCTCCACCCGCAGGACGACGTCGAACTTCGTCCCGGTTTCACCGCGCTCGATTTTCTCGACGAGCGCGTCAAACAGATCACCGGTCAGGGTCTGCAGCGCAAGAATCCGGCCGCCTAGGCGCCGACCGGGTAGCGGCCATTTTGCAGCCGCGGTCAGGGCTAGGATCGTCGTTTCCGGGGGTTCTACTCCTCGGTTTGCAAAGGCGCCAGTGAGAGTTTGAACGCCTGACTGGACTAGAGGATTCCCGGTCTCGAGCCGCTATGGGGATCGCCGAGATCGGCTAAAGGCAGCAGGCGCCGGGTTGCCGGTGCGGTACAATGCTTCTCATGAAACTAGGACCGGGACTAACCTTCTCGTGGAAACGCGCCCTGGGGGTCACCAATGTCAAGCGCCGCATCGCGAAGAAAACTGGCGTCCCCTTGACCCGTACGGGGCGCCGCTCGAAACTCGGTCGTCTACTCGGCGGCCGTTAAAGACGCCTTGGACCCGATACCGGTCTCTCCGGGGCAGCCGAGCGCGTCAAGCAGATCACCGGTCAGGGTCTGCAGCGCAAGAATCCGGCCGCCCAGGCATCGATCAGGTAGCGGCCATTCTTTAGAAGGTCGGACGAGGTCCGGGAGGCCTGCACGAGGATCGCGGCTGGCTCGCCGCCCTCTGCGCGTCCTGCGCCGCCGGTCCCGGGTTTCTGCCGCCGGAAAACCCCTAGAAGTACGCTGTATGCGACAGTAAGGGGTGCGCATGGCTCAAGCACCAAGGTGCAAGAGCCGTCCCGCCAGGGATACGCCTCGGAAAGCCCGAGAACCGAAGGCCGGCTGGCCAGAAGGTTCGAAGGATACGCGAAGGAGCAGGGTTTGCTCCCGCCGCGGACCGAAGGTAAACAAGATCTACGACGTGCACGCCGCCTAAGGGTGGATCACTTCGATGCCAGTTGGGACACATCAAACCCTTATATAGGGCGATTGGGAGCCGATGGCGGCTCGAAACGAACCATGTGGTAAACATGGCTAGTTTGCGGGAAACCGCTCATTGTTCACGGGGAGAGACCTGATTGGTGTTAGTGACTTAAAGTGCTGTGCACGTCGAGTACTCGGGGAGCCGTGAAGGCTTTTCCAACCGAATCGTTCCGCCACGTCACCTTCATGGCAGCTCAAACAGACCATATTCGTGCAGACGGTGGAAACGAAGCAAGGCCGGGGGTGTTACTTCCCCGGCTCTTGCTGTTTTTTGCTTCAAACATGGCTTGCGGCAGACAGGGTGTCATATACAATAAGTATGAAAAATAAGG
>Ga0194116_10002077_pt1 | contig 26649 bp, 23 predicted proteins | sample TA2MahsurfametaG_4_FD_148617 | JGI IMG/M metagenome (GOLD analysis project Ga0194116, IMG submission 148617) | Freshwater microbial communities from Lake Tanganyika, Tanzania - TA2015008 Mahale S9 surface | ecosystem: Environmental > Aquatic > Freshwater > Lake | place: Tanzania: Lake...
TCGGTGACACTTATGCGGGGTGCTTCCCAAGATTAGATTTACTAATGATAGTCATCAACACTGCAGCGCTTACGGTCATCGCGCAAGCGCGCCTGCGCCGACGCCCCCGCTCCGATACCGTTCAGGCGTGATCGCGCTCGAGATGATCGCCCTCGTCGTCATGGTGATCCTCGCGCTGCGCATGCGCCCACCCGAGCGCGGCGTCTCGCCCCGGATCCTGTCCCTGCTGGCCGGGATCGCCACCGTCAGCTTCGGCATCGCGATGGGCGCGATCGTGATCGTCGTCTCCGACGTCGTCTTCGGCGTCGCGCTCCTGATCGCCGGCATCACCGGCTGCACGTTCCTGTGGCTGGCCCGCGGCGGCTACGAGGATGACGACGACGAGGGCGACGAGCCGCCCGCCGATCCACCCGCGGCCGACCCCGACGGCGGCCAGCGCCGCTTCCTGCGCAAGCGCACGCGCGCCGCGGGGCGCCCGACGCGCTCCCCCGGCGGCGTCCGCTGACGGCTAGAGGAGGCCGTCGGGGAAGTAGATCGCCAGTTCGCGCTCGGCCGACTCGGGCGAGTCGGAGCCGTGGATCACGTTCTCGGACAGGACCAGCGCGAGGTCGCCGCGGATCGTGCCGGGCGCGGACTCGAGCGGGTTGGTCTTGCCCATCATGTCGCGCACGGTCTGGACGGCGCCGTCGGCCTCGAGGGCGAGCGCCACGATCGGGCCCGACGTGATGAAGTCGACGAGGTCGCCGAAGAAGGGCCGCTCGGAGTGCTCCGCGTAGTGGAGCTCGGCGGTCGCGCGGTCCAGCTGGACGAGGCGCATGCCGCGGAAGCGGAAGCCGCGCCGCTCGAAGCGGCCGATGATCTCGGCCATCAGGCCGCGGCGCACCGCGTCGGGCTTGAGCAGGATGAGCGTGGTCTCCATCGGTGTCCCCCGGGGTCGTGTGGGCGTCAGGCCGCCGGGCGCGGCTCAGGCGGAATCATGCCCGCGCCGGGGCTCTCGCCGCGCAGTACGGGCAGACCACCCAGGACGGGGCGAGCGGGCGCTGGCAGCCGGCGCAGCGCTCGCGCAGCGGGGTCGTGCACGACGGACAGACGATGTACTCGGCCTCGACGGGGCCCGTGCAGTACGGGCACGTCTCGGCGCCGCCGAAGCGGCGCTCCATCAGCCGGATCTCGAGCTCGCGCTCGCGCACGTCGTCGAGGTACTCCGGCGGGCGGAGGAACAGGTAGACGAACGGCCCGACGAACGGGAACAGCAGGCCCGCAGCGACGGCGACGCCGATCAGGATCGGGTCGTCCATGCGCCGCCGCGCGTCCTTGTAGACCCACAGGGCGAGCGCCAGCCAGAGCACCACGACGAGGAGCAGCGCGAGCCGGACCCCCGCGCGGAACGCGGGCGACTCGTAGACGTCGATGACGGGCTGCAGCGGGTTGTCGGCGGCGAGGACGAACGGCATCGCGGGGACCTCCGGGAAGCCTATTCGCCCCCGCAGCGCGGATTCCCCCGTGCCCCGGGTCGCCGGCGGCCGGGCCGCGGCCGGTAGGATCCGCCCGTGACCGGCCGTCCCGCCGTCGTGCTCTTCGCGATCGCCCTCCTGATCGCGATCATCGCGCTCTTCTACGCGGTCGGCTACCTCGCGGGCCGGCTGATCGTCTAGCCGAGCGCGGCGAGCAGGGTCAGGCTGCCGCAGATCACGACCGCCCCCCGCTCGGTGGCGCGGTGGCGCGCGCGGGCGAGCGCCTGCTCCGGGTCGGGCGCCGCCTCCGCCTCGAGGCCCTGCGCCACGGCCAGCTCGAGGAGCCGCGCCGCGGGCAGCGCCCGCTCCGACGCGGTCGCGGTGACCACGAGGCGGTCGACGACGGGGGCGAGCGCCGCGAGGACGCCGGCGGCGTCCTTGTCGGCGAGGAGCGCGACCACCGCGACCACGGGCGTGCGCCCGCCGACGGCGCGCGGCAGCTCGTGCGCGAGGGTCGCGGCCCCGTCGGGGTTGTGGGCGGCGTCGCGGATCACGAGCGGGTAGCGGGCGACGACCTCGAGCCGACCCGGCACCGTCGTGCGGCTGATCGCGCGCAGCGCGCCCACGGGGTCGAAGCGGTCGCCGGCGAGCGCCGCGACGGCGCCGAGGGCGAGCGTGGCGTTGCCGCGCTGGAAGGTGCCCGCGGCGGCGAGGTCGGGCAGGTCCTGATCGAAGGCGCCGGGACCGAGCAGCATCGCCCGGGCCGCGCCGCGCTCCGTGGCGATCGCCTCGACCGTGGGGCGGATCACGTCGTCCATGCCGCCCGCCACGAGCACCGCGCCGGGCGCGAGCACGGCGAGCTTCTCGGCGGCGATCAGCTCGCGCGTAGCCCCGAGGTGCTCAGTGTGGTCGAGGCCGATCCCGGTCAGGACCACGACCGGAGCGTCGAGCACGTTCGTGGCGTCGAGCCGCCCGCCGAGGCCCGCCTCGATCACGGCCGCCTCCACCCCGGCCTCGGCCAGCGCGAGGAACGCGGCCGCGGTCAACAGCTCGAACTGCGTGGTCGCCCCACCGCGCTCGGCGTCGACCGCCGCGGCGGCCGCCTCCGCGGCCTCGAGCGCCGCGAGGAAGGGCTCCGGGGCGATCGGCTCGGGGTCGGCGAGGGGCTCGGCGACGAGCACCCGCTCGTGCCAGCCGGTGATGTGCGGCGAGAGGTAGGCCCCCGCCTTGAGGCCGCAGCCCGCGAGCGCCGCGCACGCGAAGCGGGTGGTCGACGACTTGCCGTTCGTGCCGACCACGTGGATCGCCCGGAAGCGGGTCTGCGGGTCGCCGAGGCGCGCGAGCACGGCGCGCACGCGCTCCGTGCCGAGCTCCATCCCGAACATGCCGCGCCCGGCGAGGATCCCGTCGGCGCCGTCGGCCACGTCAGTCCCCGCCCAGCGCGGCGAGCTGCGCCTCGAGCTCGGCGGCGTCGCGCCCGAAGCGCTCGACCCGCTCGCGCTCCTCCGCCACCACCTCGGCCGGCGCCCGCTCCACGAACTTCGCGTTGCCGAGCTTGCCCGCGGCCTTCCGCTCCTCGGCGCGCGCCTCGGCGAGGCGCCGCTCGAGCCGGCTCCGGAGCTTGTCGGCGAGGTCGGCGCCCTGGATCCGCAGGGTCGCCGTGCCGGCGCGCAGCGGCACCGCGGGGCCCGCGTCGGCCGTCTCGACGAGCCGCACGGCGCCGAGCGCCTGGAGCAGCGCCGCCTCGGCGCGCAGGGCGTCCGCGCCCTCGCCCTGCAGCACGGCCACGAGCTCGGCACGCGGCCCGAGGTCGGCGTCCTGCCGCAGGCGCCGGGCGCCCTGCACGGCCTCGACGACGGCGCCGACCGTGGCCGCGGCCGCGGGGTCGCGCGGGATGCCGTCCGCGCTCGGGAAGGGCGCGCGGGCGAGCAGCCCCGTGCGGTCCGGCAGGAGCGACCACAGCTCCTCCGTCACGAACGGCAGCACGGGGTGCAGGAGCGCCAGCGTGCGCTCGACGACGAGGAGCGCCGTCTCCGACGCCGCCCGCTTCGAGGCCGCGTCGCCGCCGTAGAGGCGCGCCTTGATAGCCTCGAGGTACCAGTCGCAGAACTCGTTCCAGACGAACGCGTAGAGCGTCTTCATGGCCGGCGAGAAGCGATACGCCGCGAAGTCGGCCGTGACCTCCGCGATCGTCGCGGCGAGCCGGTCGAGGATCCAGCGGTCCGCGGCCTCGAGCCCGTTCGCCTCGGGGCGCGCCGCGGGGTCCGCGTTGAGGAGCACGAGCCGCGTCGCGTTGAAGAGCTTGTTGGCGAGGCCGCGGCCCTCGTCGATCATGCCCTCCGCGAAGCGGACGTCCTGCGTCGAGCACATCTTGAGCAGGCCGTAGCGGGTCGCGTCCGCCCCGTACCGGTCGATCAGCTCGAGCGGGTCGACGCCGGTGCCCAGCGACTTCGACATGCGCCGGCCGTCGGCGGCCTGGATCGTGGAGTTGATGTAGACGTCGGTGAACGGGATCCCGCCGGCGAACTCAATGCCGGTCATGATCATCCGCGCCACCCACAGGTTGATGATGTCGCGACCCGTGACGAGGACGTCGCCCGGGTACCAGCGCTCGAGGGACGGCGTCCGCTCGGGCCAGCCGAGGGTGGCGTACGGCCAGAGCGCCGACGAGAACCAGGTGTCGAGGACGTCGGTCGACTGCTCCCAGCCATCGCCCTCGGGGCGGTCGACCTGGACCGTGTACGAGCCGTCGGGCGCGAACCAGACCGGCAGCCGGTGGCCCCACCAGAGCTGGCGCGACACGCACCAGGGGCGGATCGCCTCCATCCAGTCGAGGTAGATCTTCGCCATCCGCTCCGGGTGGAAGCGCACGGTGCCGGTCTTCACGGCCGCGATCGCGGGGGCCGCCAGCTCGTCCATGCGGCAGAACCACTGCAGGCTGATCAGGGGCTCGATGCGGGCGCCCGAGCGCGAGCAGAAGCCGACGCTGTGGCGGTACGGGTGCTCGGCGCGCAGGGCGCCCGTTTCGCGCAGCCGCTCCACCGCGCGCGCGTGGCCCGCGTCGGCGTCGAGGCCCTCCCACTCCGGCACGAGATCGGTCAGGCGCCCGTCGAGGCCGATCGCCGAAAGCGTCCCGAGGCCGTGGTCCCGGCCGATCTCGAAGTCCGTCGCATCGTGGCCCGGCGTGATCTTCAGCGCCCCCGTCCCGAACCCGATCTCGACGCGCTCGTCGGCGATGATCGGCACGGGCCGGTCGACGAGCGGCACGATCGCGGAGCGGCCGATCAGGTCGGCGTAGCGCGGATCCCCGGGGTGCACGGCGATCGCGACGTCGGCGAGGATCGTGACCGGGCGGACCGTGGCGATCACGATCTCGCCGCCGCCCTCGACCGGATAGGCGACCTCGTAGAGGACGTCGTCGACCTCCTTGTGCTCGACCTCGAGGTCGGAGATCGCCGTGGCCAGGGGCACGCTCCAGTTGACGAGGTACTCGTCGCGGTAGATCCACCCCTTCGCGTGCAGCGCCACGAACACGTCCTGCACGGCGCGGGCGTAGGCCTCGTCCATCGTGAAGCGCTCGCGCCCGTAGTCCATCGAGGCGCCGAGCCGCTTGTACTGCTCGATGATCGTCGAGCCCGTCTCCTCCTTCCACGCCCAGACCCGCTCCACGAAGGCCTCGCGGCCGAGGTCGTGGCGGGTCAGGCCCTCCTTCGCGAGTTCGCGCTCGACCACCATCTGCGTGGCGATGCCCGCATGGTCGGTGCCCGGCTGCCAGAGCACGTTGCGCCCCTCCATCCGCCGCCAGCGGATCAGGAGGTCCTGGACGGCACCGTTGAGGGCGTGGCCCATGTGCAGGCTGCCCGTCACGTTCGGCGGCGGCAGCTGGATGCAGAAGGGGTCGCCCGGGGCGTCGGGGCGCGCGTCGAAGAGGCCGTCGGCCTGCCAGCCGGCGAAGATCCGGCCCTCGACCTCGGCGGCCTCGTAGCGGGTCCGCCCCTCGAGCTCTGCGCGCGCATCCATCGGCCGGGCAGTGTATCGGGGCGGTGCTCACCGCCACGCCGGGCCCGCGGGCCGCTACAGTCGTTCTGTCCGCGCCCCGGAGGGACCCATGCCGCGCCCGATCGCCCGCCTCGCCCTGCTCGTCCTGGCCGCCCTCGCCCTCGCGGCCTGCGGCGGCGGCGCGTCCACCACCCCCACCCCGGACGGCGGCGGGGCCGACGCCGCGGCCACGACCGGCGGGGGCGACGACCCGGGGGCGATCGTCGAGGGCGGGATCCTGCGGATCGGCTACACGGACCCGCCGGACGGCATCAACCCCTTCGTCGGCTCGAACCAGGTCTCCTACGTCATCTTCCAGGAGATGTACCCGGCCCTCGTCCAGTACGACGAGGACTTCCAGATCATCGGCGACTGGGCCGAGTCGTGGACCGTCTCCGACGACCAGACGGTCTACACGTTCACGCTGCAGCCCGGCGAGTGGTCGGACGGCACGCCGCTGACCGCCCAGGACGCGGTCTGGACGATCGACACCGTCCGGACGTACGCCGACGTCTCGACCGGCCTGATGGCGGGCTACATCGAGGGCGTCGAATCGGCCCGGGCGGTCGACGACCTCACCCTCGAGATCACCTACGCGGAGCCGCGCGCGACCGCGCTCGCGAACCTGCAGCCCTTCTACATCCTGCCGAGCCACGTCTTCTCGCAGCACATCGGCGAGGGCGGCAAGGGCCTCGACCAGTGGGACATGGCCGCCGAGGGCGAGCTCGTCGGCGGCGGTCCCTTCTCCGTCAAGCAGTACGACGACAAGGGAACCACCCTGCTCGAGCGCAACCCGGGCTACTACGGCCCGAAGCCCCACGTCGACGCGATCGGCATGACCGTCTACCAGAACCCGGACGCGATGGTCAGCGCCTTCAAGGCGGGCGACCTCGACGCGATCGACAAGGTCCCGTACACGGTGGTGGGCCAGCTCGAGGCGATGCCCGGCGTGACGATCCTCCCCGGCGACGTCCCGGACGTGATCAACATCGGCTTCAACGCGAACCCGGAGAAGACGGCCAAGCGCGAGCTGCTCGACCCGCGCGTGAAGGAGGCGATGGCCCACGCCGTCGACCGCCAGGCGATCATCGACACCGTCTACGCGGGCCACGCGAAGCCCGCGGCGAGCATCCTCACCCCGATCGCCGGCGACTACCTGAACACGGACCTCCAGCCGGAGACGTACGACCTCGCCGAGGCGAACCGCATCCTCGACGAGGCGGGCTACGCGAAGGGCGCCGACGGGATCCGCGTCACCCCCGAGGGCGAGCGGATGAGCTACGAGGTGATCCTGCCGACGGACATCCCCGGCCAGGACCGCAAGTTCGAGATCCTCCAGGCCGCCTGGGAGGAGATCGGCATCGAGACGACCGGCGAGGCGATGGACGGCTCGGCCGCGTGGGACGCGATGATGGCGCCGGACGGCAAGTACCTCGAGTTCGACATGCACATGTGGTCGTGGCTCGGCTACATCGATCCGGACTTCATGCTGATGACGGTGATGTGCGACCAGTACGGCAACTGGTCCGACACGGGCTACTGCAACCCGGAGTACGACGAGCTCTACGCGCAGCAGGCGGCCGAGACGGACCCGGCGAAGCGCCGCGAGATCGTCTGGGAGATGCAGCGCATCCTGTACGAGGAGCGCCCGTACATCTTCATCGCCCAGACGCAGTTCGTGCGGGCCTACCAGCCGGGCTGGGGCGGGATCATGGAGCCGTACCTCGTGTACGTGTCCAAGATCCCGTGGGACACGATCCACCGCACGGAGGGCTAGCCCCCGGGCCGGTGCGGCGCCCGCTCCCCCGGCAGGGGGATCGGGCCCGTCCAGGCGCGCGTGCCGTCCGCCCCGTCGACCTCGATGCGGCCCCACGCGCAGAACTCGGGCTCGTCGAGGTGGGCGCGCACGATCCGCCCCGCCTCGTCGCGCTCGAGGACCCGTGCCCGGTAGGCGGCCTTCGCCGGGTCGGCGCTGACCCGGCCGCCATCCCACGGGCCCGAGGCGAGGGCGACGGCCGCGGCGGGCGAGCAGGCCACCTCGAGCCCGCCGGGGACGCGCTCCACCGCGTGGATCACGGGCCCCGTCGAGCCGTACGCGTGACCGCGGCGCAGCGCCTCGACCACGGCCGCGGGCGTGCGCGCGGCGGCGCGCACCATCGTCCAGGCGATCAGGCTGTCGGAGCCGTCGGGGTGGCCGGCCCGGTGCGCGTCGTCGGTGGCGATCGCGCCGAGCAGGAGTCCGCGCTCGGAGACGGCATCCCAGACCGCGTCGGAGAGGCCGTTGGCCTGCTCGACCATGCAGCCCCCGTTCATGACCTCGAGGCCGTGCAGCGCGCGGGCGGGCAGGATGTCGTCGGGGCCGAGCGCGCTCCAGCGCGGGTGCGCGAGGAGCGCCGCGCCGCCGTGCGCGGCGACCCACGCGGCGCAGTCCGCGAGCGTCGGAAAGGCCGCGCGTGGCTCGGGCAGCTCGGCGACGCCGATCGCCAGCACCTCGGCCTCGAAGGGCGCGCGGGGCAGGTCCGCGGAGAGCTCGCTGGCCGGGATCATGAGCGGCCCGTCGGGGCCCGCGTCGGCCTCGGTCACGAGCCAGTGGTCGGTGATCGCCACGCAGTCGAAGCCCGCGCCCGCGTAGTGGCGCACGAGCTCGTCGGGCTCGGGCGTGCCGTCGGAGCGCGTCGTGTGGCAGTGCAGCTGGCAGCGCAGCCAGATGCCCTCGGCCGCGAACGCGTCGAGCCCCGTCATGCCGCCTCCCGCTCCATCCGCTCGAGCCAATCGTCGACGAGGGCGCCGAAGAGGTCGGGGCGCTCGACCCGGCCGACGTGGTGCCCTCCGAGGTCGAGCGTTGCGAACGTGCCGCGCGGGAACTCGTCCTGGAGGGCCATCTGCCGGCGCCAACCGACGGTGCCGTCCTGGCGCCCCGCGACGAGGAGGCTCGGCCGGCCGAACGGCCGCGAGCCGTCGGCGGCCGCCCCGGTGTGGACGTAGGCCGCGTCGAGGCGCGCGAGAAAGTCGCGGTCGCACGCCCGGTAGGCCGGCATGTCGTGCGCACGGATCGCGTCGAGCATGGCCCGCTCGTGGACGGGCAGGGCGTCCGGGATCCACGCCTCGTCGTCGGCGAGGTCGCCGAACGCGGCGGGGTCGGGGTGGATCACGACGGGATCGGCCACCAGGCGCGTGTTATCGTCGCGGGGCAGATCGGGGACGAGCAGCGCGGCCCCGAGCAGGGCCTCGGGCCGCGTGCGCGCCAGCCCGAGCGCGAGGTAGCCGCCGTACGAGTTGCCCGCGACCGCGTACGGCGCCCCGTCGAACGCCCGCTCGCCGACCGCGGCGACTAACCGCAGCATCTGCTCCTGCGTCCCGAGCCAGTCGGGCGCGGGCGTCGCCCCGTGCCCCGGCAGGTCGAAGGCGACGCGCCGCCAGCCGCCGCGTGCGTCGAGCACCGGGTCGAGGTCGGCGCAGAGGTAGCGGTGGTCGGCCGACCAGCCATGGACGAGGAGGAGCGGTCGTCCCGCGCCGCGGGCGTGGAGCGCGATGGGGATCCCCTCGACCTCGATGACCATGCGTCCCCCGCTCCTGACAACGGCCCCGTGAGCGGGTAGGATATGCCATCCTCGGGAGGGAGAGAAACCGATGAAGCGCATCCTCGCACTGCTCGCGGCGCTCGCCGTCGCGTCCGTCATCGCGGCCTGCGGCGGCGGTGAATCCACCACGCCCGGCCAGGGCGGCGGTGACGCCAGCACGGCCGCGGGCGGCGAGACCGCCGCGGCGGCGATCAAGCCAGGCGGCATCTTCCGGCTCGGCACCACATCCGGCCCCGACTCGCCGAACCCGTTCGTGGCGTTCTCCGCCACGTCGTACATCATCTTCACGAACACGTACCCGGCGCTCGTCAAGTACGACGAGGAGTTCCAGATCGTCGGCGACTGGGCCGAGTCGTGGGAGACCTCGGAGGACGGCAAGGTCTGGACCTTCACCGTCAAGCCGGGCGAGTGGTCCGACGGCACGCCGCTGACCGCGGAGGACGCCGCCTTCACCGGCAACCTGATCATCAAGTACGCGGACGGCCCCGCCGGCGTCCTCGCCCCGTACCTGACGCACGCCACCTCCGTCGAGGCGCCCGACGACACCACCGTCGTGATCACGTACGAGAAGGCCGTCGCGAACGTCCTGCCGCAGCTGCAGCAGTTCTTCATCCTGCCGCAGCACATCCTCGAGCCGCTCGTCGGCGACAAGGGCAAGGGCCTCAAGAAGTGGGATCCGACGAAGGGCGGCCAGGTCGGCGGCGGCTCCTTCTTCATCAAGGAGTACGACGACAAGGGCACGACGATCCTCGAGCGGAACCCCGGCTACTACGGCACGGCGCCGCTCGTCGACGCCGTCGGCGTGACCGTCTACCAGAACTCCGACGCCATGCTCGCCGCGCTCGACGGCGGCCAGCTCGACTCGGTCGACACCGTGCCGCCGACCCTCGCCGAGCAGTACGCGTCGAACCCGAAGTTCCAGCTGCAGGTCGGCGACTCGACCTTCGTCTACGACATCGGCTTCAACTCGAACCCCGACAAGCCGGAGAACAAGGAGCTGCTCGACCCGAAGGTGCGCGAGGCCCTCGCGATGGGCATCGACCGGCAGAAGATCATCGACGTCGTCCTCAACGGCTACGGCACGCCGGCGGCGACGATGTTCACGCCGCTGTCGGGCGAGTACCTCAACACGGACATCCAGCCCGAGCCGTTCGACATCGCCGGCGGCAACGCGATCCTCGACGAGCTCGGCTACGCGAAGGGCGCAGACGGCACCCGCCAGACGCCCGACGGCGAGCCGATGGAGTACGAGGTGATCCTCCCGGAGAGCGTCGAGGGCATCGACCGCCTGTTCGAGATCGTCCAGGACGGCTGGGGCCAGATGGGCGTCAAGGTGACGGCCAACAAGATGGACTCCACGGCCGCCTTCGAGGCGATCGGCGCGCCCGAGTGGAAGTACCTCGACTTCGACATCATGATGTGGGACTGGGTCGGCTACATCGATCCGGACTTCATGCTGTCGGTCGTCACCTGCGACCAGTACGGCTCGTGGTCCGACACGGGCTACTGCAACCCCGCGTACGACGAGCTCTACCTCAAGCAGGGCGTCACGCTCGATCCGGCGGCCCGCAAGGACATCGTCTGGGAGATGCAGCAGATCCTGTACGACGACAAGCCCTACATCCAGGTCGCGCAGAAGCAGTCCATCGTCGCGTACACCGACCAGTGGACGAACCTGACCGACCCGTTCCTCGCGGGCCTCACGAAGATCCCGTGGGAAGTCATCGGCCAGAAGGCGTCGTAGGCGCCGACGGCCGGCCCGCGCCCGGGGGGACCCCCTAGGTGCGGGCCGGCTGGTCCTACGTCGGCCGACGCGCGCTGTTCGCGCTGATCACGATCCTCGTCGCGATCAGCCTCAACTTCGTGCTGTTCCGGCTCGCGCCGGGCGACCGCACGTCCGCGCTGCGCTGCCAGGGCTGCACGCAGGAGTTCAAGGCGCAGGTGCGCGCCGAGTTCGGCCTCGACAGGTCCGTCCCCGAGCAGTACCTCGTCTACGTCAAGGAGACGGCGACGGGCAACCTCGGCCGCTCCTTCGTGACGCAGCAGCCGGTGCTGGCCGAGCTCTGGAAGCCGGTCCGGAACACGATCCCGATGGTGCTCCTCGGCACCCTCTTCGCGATCTCGCTCGGCCTCACGCTGGGGGTGGTGAGCGCGTGGCGGCGCGGCACGATCACCGACCGGACGTCCGTCTGGTCGGGCCTCCTCCTCTACTCGCTGCCCACCCAGTGGCTCGCCCTGATGCTGATCTTCTACGCGGCGGGGCCGCTCGGGCTGCCGACCAGCGACATCGCCGACCCGTACCTCGCCTACGAGAACCCCGGCTGGTGGCCCGAGCTCGTCGACCGCCTCCAGCACATGGTGCTGCCGGCGGCCACGATCGGCCTGGTGCTGTTCGGCGAGTACACGCTGATCACGCGCTCCTCGATGCTCGAGGCGCTCGGCGAGGACTACATCCTGACCGCCCGCGCGAAGGGGCTCTCGAACTGGCAGATCGTGCGCCGCCACGCCCTGCGCAACTCGCTCCTGCCGATCGTGACGCTGATCTTCCTGTCGCTCGGCTTCATCTTGGGCGGCGCGATCCTGATCGAGACGGTCTTCAACTACCCGGGCATCGGCCTGCAGCTCTACGAGAGCGTCACCGAGCGCGACTACCCGATGCTGCAGGGCGGCTTCCTGCTCCTGACGGTGTCCGTGATCCTGATGAACTTCCTCGCGGACCTCCTCTACTTCCGCCTCGACCCGCGGGTGACCGAGTGAGCCCGCAGGAGCTCGCCGAGGCGATCATCCCCGCCACCGCCGACACGCGCCGGCGCCCGCCCGTCTGGCGCTTCCTGAAGGGCCATCCGCAGGCCGCGATCGGCGCCGCCATCCTGATCGTCTTCGCGCTGATCGCGATCCTCGGGCCGTGGATCGCCCCGTACGGCCCGCGCGAGCAGGTCGGCCCGATCTTCGGGACGCCGTCGAACCCGCACCCGCTCGGCCTCGACGACGCCGGCATCGACATCCTGTCGCTCCTCATCCACGGCGCGCGCATCACCCTGATCGTGGGCTTCACCGGGGCGCTCGTGGCCGTGCTGGTGGGCGGCACGATCGGGATCATCTCGGGCTACTTCGGCGGCCGCCTCGACAACCTGCTGATGCGCGTCACGGACTACTTCCTCGTGCTCCCCGACCTCGTGCTCCTGATCGTGGTCGCGTCGATCTGGGGCCGCAGCCTGCGCAACATCATCATCATCATCGGCCTCGTCTACTGGACCTTCATGGCGCGGCTGATCCGCTCGCAGGTCAAGGTCGTGCGCGAGCGCGCCTACGTCAAGCGCGCCCAGGCCCTCGGCGCCTCGCACCTCAGGATCATCCTCCGCCACGTCCTGCCGCAGGTCCTGCCCCTGATCCTCGCCCAGACGGTGCTGATGGTGGCGCTCGCGATCTTCCTCGAGACGGCGATCTCGTTCCTCGGCCTCGGCGACCCGAACGCGCCCTCGTGGGGCCGCATGATCGAGAACGGCTTCGACCGCTCCGCGATCTCGTACGGCGCGTGGTGGGCGATCGTGCCGCCGGGCCTCGCGGTGGCGATCGTGATCATGGCCTTCAACATGCTCGGCACGGCCGCCGAGGACGCGCTCAACCCCCGCCTCAAGGTCAGCCACCTCCTGCGCCGGCACTTCCGGATGCGGCCCCTGCCCGACAAGGACGCGGCCCGGTGAGCGCCCTCGCCGTCGAGGACCTGCACGTCTGGTTCGACCTGCCTGGCGGGCGCGAGCTCCACGCCGTCCAGGGCATCGACCTCGCCCTCGAGCCGGGCGAGCGGCTCGGCCTGGTGGGCGAGTCCGGCTGCGGGAAGACCACCGCGATCCTCGCCATGATGGGCCTCTTGCCGCCGTCGGCGAGCGTGGCGGGCCGCGTGCTGCTCGCCGGCGGGGACATCCTGGCCGGCGGCGACCGCACGATGCGCCCGCACCGCTGGACGGACATCGCGATGGTCTTCCAGGGCGCCATGAACGCCTTCGACCCGGTCCGGACCGTGGGCGACCAGATCGCGGAGCCACTCGAGCGGGCGGGCCTCGCCGCGGGGCGCGCCGCCCGCACCCGCACCGCGGAGCTGCTCGAGCTGGTCGGCATCAGCGGCGAGCGCCAGGACCGCTACCCGCACGAGTTCTCGGGCGGCATGCGCCAGCGCGCCGCGATCGCGATGGCGCTGGCCTGCGAGCCGAAGGTGCTGCTCGCCGACGAGCCGACGACCGCCCTCGACGTGATGGTGCAGGCGCAGATCCTCGAGCTGCTCGTGCGCCTGACCGACGAGCTCGGCCTCGCCATGGTGCTCGTCACGCACGACCTGCCCCTGGTCAGCCAGGCCTGCACGCACGCCGCCGTGATGTACGCCGGGCGGATCGCCGAGACGGGCACGACCCGCGAGCTCCACCACGCCCCGCTGCACCCGTACACGCGGATGCTGTTCGAGGCCACGCCGGACCTGCGCGGCACGGATGCGGTGCGCTCGATCCCGGGCGCGCCGCCGCGCCTCGACGAGCCCACGGTCGGGTGCCCGTTCCAGCCGCGCTGCGACCGCGCCTTCGGGCCGTGCGCGACGACGCGGCCGCCGCGGCGGACGACGGAGCCCGGCCACCTCACCCACTGCCACCTCGAGGGGGGCGCGTGAGCGAGCCGCTGCTCGAGATCGAGGACCTCGTCGTCGGCTACCGGCAGGGCCGCAAGGGCGTCGTGCAGGCCGTCGACGGCGTGTCGCTCGCCGTCGCGGCGGGCGCGATGGTCGCGCTGGTCGGCGAGTCGGGCTGCGGCAAGACGACGACCGCGCAGGCCGCGATGCGGATGGCCCCGATCGCGTCGGGCCGGATCCGCTACCGGGGTGCGGACATCACCGCCCTCGGCTCGCGCGCGCTCCGGCCGATCCGCCGCGAACTGCAGCTGATCTTCCAGGACCCGTACGAGTCGCTCGACCCGCGCTTCCGCGTCCGCGACACCGTGCTGGAGCCGCTGCAGATCCACGGCATCGCGGACGACCGCGAGGGCCGCATGCGCCGCGCGCTCGAGCGGGCCGGCCTGACCCCGCCCGAGCTGTACCTCGACCGCTACCCGCACGAGCTCTCCGGCGGCCAGCGCCAGCGCGTGTCGATCGCTGCCGCGCTCGCCCTCGAGCCGACGATGCTGCTCGCCGACGAGCCCGTGTCGATGCTCGACGTCTCGGTGCGGGCCGGGATCCTCGGCCTGCTCGACGACCTGCGCCGCGACGGCCTCGGGGTCCTGATGATCACGCACGACCTGTCGACCGCGGCCCGCTACGCGGACCGGATCTGCGTGATGTACCTCGGCCGGATCGTCGAGGAGGGGCCCACCGCGGAGGTGATCGGCGACCCGCGCCACCCGTACACGCAGGCGCTCCTCTCCGTCGTGCCGCGCCCCGACCCCGACGACGCGGGCGAGCCCCGGATCCTGCGCGGCGAGACCCCGAACCCCGCCGACGTGCCGACGGGCTGCCGCTTCCACCCGCGCTGCCCGGTCGCGCAGGACCGCTGCCGCACGGACGACCCCGTGCTCGCCCCGGCGGGCGCCGCGGGCCACCGCGCGGCCTGCCCCTACGCGTAGGCCGGGCGCCGGCCCGGCTCGTAGACTGGCGCGGTGGCCCCGGACCCCTCCGCCCTCCTCGCCGACGTCTTCGGGCACGCCGGCTTCCGGCCCGGGCAGGAGGAGGCGGTGCAGGCCGCCCTCGACGGGCGGGACGCGCTCGTCGTCATGCCGACGGGCTCGGGCAAGTCGCTCTGCTACCAGCTGCCCGCCCTCGGCGCCCTGCGCCTGACGATCGTCGTCTCGCCGCTACTGGCCCTGATGCGCGACCAGGTCGAGGCGCTGCGGGCCCTCGGCCGTGACGACGTCGCGGCGCTCTCGAGCGACACCCCGGCCGACGAGGTCGAGCGGGTGCTCGACGCGCTGCGCGGCGAGGGCGGCAGCCTGCTCGCGGCGGCGCCGACTGTGCGCCTCCTCTACGTGGCGCCTGAGCGCTTCGCCAACGCCCGCTTCGCGGAGGCCGTGGCCGAGGCCGCGGTCGACCTCCTCGTCGTCGACGAGGCGCACTGCCTGAGCGAGTGGGGCCACGACTTCCGGCCCGACTACGGCCGCCTCGCCCAGGTGCGCGAGCGGATCCGACCGCGCGCCGTGATGGCCCTGACCGCGACGGCGACCCGCGCCACCTCGGCGGACATCGTGCGCCGACTCGGCCTCGCCGACCCGGTCGAGGTGCACACGGGCTTCGACCGCCCCAACCTCGCCTTCGACGCGATCGAGGCCGCCGGCAAGGCGCGCCGCTTGCAGCTCCTCGAGCGCGGCCTCGCCGACCCCGCCGCGCGGCCCGCGATCGTCTACGTGCGCACGCGCAAGGACTGCGAGATGGTCGCGGAGGTCCTCGTCGCGGCCGGCCTGCCCGCCGCCGCCTACCACGCGGGCCTCGACCGCACCGAGCGCCAGGCCCGCCAGGACGCCTTCATGGTCTCCCCGGAGCGCGTGATGGTGGCCACCACGGCGTTCGGGATGGGCGTCGACAAGGCCGACATCCGCTCGGTCTGGCACTGGGGCCTGCCGCAGTCGCTCGAGGCCTACTCGCAGGAGTCGGGGCGCGCGGGGCGCGACGGCGCCCCCGCCCGCTGCGTGCTGCTCCACTCGCCCGGCGACCGCGGCGTCCTCGGCGCCCTGATCCGCCGCGCCTCCTTCGGCGCCGACGAGGTCAACCGGGTGCTCGGCGCGCTCGCGCAGGTCGCCGAGCCCGGCACGGGCGCCTTCGCCGCCAACCCCGCCGAGCTGGCCCGGATAGCCGACGCGGGCGAGGAGGACGTGCGCGCCTGGCTGGCGAGCGCCGAGGCCGTCGGCGCGGCCGAGCTCGAGCCCGGCTCGTCGCAGATCTGGCGCGGGCGGGTCCGGCTGCGCCGGCTCGGCGCCGACCGGGCCGAGGAGGTGCGTCTCAGGGCGCGCCGGATCGACGGCGGCCGCTGGGACCGGCTCGACGCCGCCCAGGCCTACGCCGCGGGCGCCGACTGCCGCCGGCTGGCGCTCCTGCGCTACTTCGGCGACCCGCAGGACCCCGTCGCCGACGGGCGCTGCTGCGACGTCTGCGACCCGATCGCAGTGCCCGCGGAGACCGCCGCGACCCGCGCACGCACGCGCAAGGGCCGAGCGGTGGAGATCCCAGACGACGCGCCGGTGGCGCTCGTCGAGCGGCTCAAGGCGTGGCGCTCGGAGACCGCCAAGGCGCAGGGCGTGCCCGCGTACGTGGTGGCCAAGGACGCCACACTGCACGCGATCGCCGCGACGCGCCCGACCGGGCCCGACGCCCTCGGCGCCCTGCCGGGCGTCGGCCCCGCGTTCCTCGAGCGGCACGCCGCTGCGGTGCTCGCGATCGTCGGCGCCTGGGCCGACGACCCCCTGGCCGCCTGAGCGGCGAAGCGCGGCAGGCGGCTACCATGCCGCCCATGAGCACCTCCCGCCGCCCGTCCGACGACATCACCAAGGGGTTCCGCCGCGCGCCGGCCCGCGCCATGCTGCGTGCGGTCGGCCTGACCGACGAGGACTTCACGAAGCCGCAGCTCGCCGTCGCGACCTCGTGGAACCAGGTCACGCCCTGCAACTACCACCTGGACATGCTCGCGGTCGACGCCCAGCAGGGCGTCAACGAGGCGGGCGCGGTCGCCCTGATCTTCAACACGATCGCCGTCTCCGACGGCATCGCGATGGGCCACGAGGGCATGCGCGCCTCGCTCGTCTCCCGCGAGAACATCGCCGACTCGTACGAGCTCGTGATGCACGCGGAGCGCTTCGACGGCGCCGTGACGATCGCCGGCTGCGACAAGAGCCTCCCGGGCATGCTGATGGGCCTCGCCCGCCTCGACCTGCCGGGCTGCTTCCTCTACGGCGGCACGATCATGCCCGGCAGGTTCCGCGGCAAGGACGTCAACATCCAGGACGTCTTCGAGGCCGTCGGCGCGGTCGCCCGCGGCACGATGTCCGAGGAGGACCTGCTCGAGCTCGAGAAGGAGGCCTGCCCCGGCGCCGGCTCCTGCGGCGGCATGTTCACCGCCAACACGATGGCCTCGATCGGCGAGGCGATCGGCATGGCGCCGATCGGCTCCTCGTCCGCCCCGGCGACGCACGAGCGGCGCCGCGCGTGGGCGCGCAAGGCCGGTGAGATCGCGGTCAACGCGGTCGAGCAGGGCCTGACGCCGCGGCGCATCATGACGAAGCAGGCGTTCGAGAACGCGATCATGGTCGTCAACGCGGGCGGCGGCTCGACGAACGCCGTGCTGCACCTGATGGCGATCGCGCACGAGTGCGGCGTCGACCTGCAGCTCGAGGACTTCAACCGCATCGCGGCCCGCACCCCCCACATCGCAGACCTCAAGCCGGGCGGCCAGTACGTGATGGCCGACCTCGACAAGGTCGGCGGCGTGCCCGTGATGCTCAAGGAGCTGCTCGACGCCGGCCTCCTGCACGGCGACACGCTGACCGTGACCGGCCAGACGATGGCCGAGGCGCTCGCCGACGCCCCGAACGCCGACGGCACGATCGTGCGGCCGATGTCGGACCCGGTGCACACCGACGGCGGCCTGATCGTCCTGCGCGGCACGGCCGCGCCCGAGGGCGGCGTCGTCAAGGTCGCCTCCACCGGCATCCGCCAGTTCCGCGGGCCCGCGCGCGTCTTCTCCGGCGAGGAGGCGGCCATGGACGCCGTCGTCGAGGGCCGGATCACCGACGGCGACGTGATCGTGATCCGCGACGAGGGCCCCGTCGGCGGCCCCGGCATGCGCGAGATGCTCGGCGTCACCGGCGCCGTGATGGGCGCCGGTCTCGGCGAGACCGTCGCGCTGATCACCGACGGGCGCTTCTCCGGCGCCACGCGCGGCTTCTGCATCGGCCACGTCTGCCCCGAGAGCGTCAAGGGCGGCCCGATCGGCCTGATGGAGGAGGGCGACATCATCTCCATCGACGTAGCCGAGCACCGCCTCGACCTCGAGGTCGACGAGGCCGAGCTGGAGCGCCGCCGCGCGGCCTACCAGCCGCCGACGCCGAGGTACCCGCGGGGTGCGCTGCACAAGTACGCGCTGCTCGTCGGGCCGGCGTCGAACGGCGCCGTGCTCGACTGAGTCAGACGGCCGCGAAGCGGTACGGGTCGGGCTGCACGGCCCGCCCGTCGGCGACCAGGCGCTCGAGGTGCGCGAGCGCCTCGACGAGGGCGAAGCGGCGCTCGTGCATGCCGTGCCCGTCGGGCCAGATCACCGCCGCGACGTCCATCGCGCTCTCGGCGCCGCCCCGGAGCGCGCCGAGCGCGGTCAGGAGCCGATCGTCGTGCATCGCCCGGATCTCGCGGGCCCGCGTCGGCACGTCCTCGATCGGGGCGCGGTGGCCACCGTGGGCGATCCGCGGGTCGAGCGCGGCGAGCCGCTCGAGCGTCTCGAAGTAGCGTCCGAGCGGATCGAAGGCGGTGTCCTCCCAGCGGCCCACGTTGGGGCTGATGGTGGCGAGGATGACGTCGCCGCCGAACAGCCGCCCGTCGTCGCCCATGAGCGCGATGTGGCCGTCGGCGTGGCCCGGCAGGTGCAGCACCTCGAAGGACGCACCGCCCACCTCGAGCCGGTCGCCCTCGTCGACGAGGCGCGTCGGCTCCGGGATCGAGACGGGCGAGCCCTCCTCGTCGTCGGCGGCCTCGCGGGCCATCTCCGCGGACATGCCGTGCCCGTGCATGTGCTCGTAGACGACCTCGAAGCCCTGCTCGACCCAGGCGCTGCGGCAGAGCGCCGCGTCGATCCGGCCCTGCAGGACCTCGTCGGGGCGCACGAGCTCGGCGAGCGGGCCGCCGCAGCCGACGTGGTCGGGGTGGTAGTGCGTGATCACGAGCCGACCGATCCTCGGGTTGCCGAGGCCCTCGAGCACCTCCTGCCACCGCCGCACCGTGCCCGGCGTGCCGAGGCCCGCGTCGATGATCGTCCAGCCCTGCGGGTCCTCGAGGGCGTAGCAGTGGACGTGGTCGAGCGCCCAGGGCAGCGGCATCGTAATGCGATGCGCCCCCTCGCCGAGGGGCGTCACGACCGCGTCGCGCGACACGCGTCTAGAGCTCGGTCCGCTCGACGGACTTGGAGACGAACGCCTCGACGACGTCGCCCTCCTCGAGGTCGGAGTAGCCCTTGAGCACGATGCCGCACTCGAAGCCCTCCTTGACCTCCTTGACCTCGTCCTTGAGGTGGCGCAGCGAGTCGAGCTCGCCCTCCCAGACGACGACGCCGGAGCGGAGCAGGCGCGCGCTCGAACCGCGCTGGATCTGGCCGCTCGTGACCATGCAGCCGGCGATCGTGCCCACGCGCGAGGCCTTGAACAGCTGGCGCACCTCGGCCGTGCCGGTCACCTCCTCGACGATGTCGGGGGTGAGCATGCCGACGAGGGCCTTCTCGATGTCCTCGGTCAGCTGGTAGATGACCTTGTAGGTGCGGATGTCCACGCCCTCGCGCTCCGCCAGGGCCTTGGCCTCGACGTTGGGGCGCACGTTGAAGCCGACGACGATCGCCTTCGAGGCGGCGGCCAGCATGACGTCCGACTCGGTGATGCCGCCGACGCCCGTGTGGATGACGCGCACCGCGACCTCGTCGCTCTTGATCTTGTCGAGCTCGGAGACGGCGGCCTCGACGGAGCCCTGCACGTCGCCCTTGATGACGAGGTTGAGCTCGCGGACGGCGCCCTCCGAGACCTGCTTGAAGAGGTCCTCGAGGGAGATCGACTTCTGGCTGCGGCGCGACAGCTCCTCGGCGCGCAGGCGCGCGGCGCGGCGCTGCGCGTAGTGGCGCGCGTCGCGCTCGGAGTCGACGACGCGGCAGATCTCGCCGGCCGGGGGCGGCTTGTCGAAGCCGACGATCTCGACGGGCTCGGCGGGGCCGGCCGACTCGAGCTTCGTGCCGTGCTCGTCGAGCATGGCGCGGACCTTGCCCCACGCGTCGCCGGCGACGACGGCGTCGCCCGGCTTGAGGGTGCCGCGCTGCACGAGCATCGTGGCGACGGGGCCGCGGCCGACGTCGAGGCGCGACTCCACGATCGGACCGGAGGCCGGCGCGTCGGGGTTGGCCTTGAGCTCGAGGACGTCGGCCTGTAGGAGCAGGAGCTCGAGCAGGTTGTCGAGGCCCTGCTTCTCCTTCGCGGAGATGTCGACGAAGACGGTGTCCCCGCCCCAGTCCTCCGGCTGCAGGCCGTGCGTGACGAGGTCCTGGCGCGTCTTCTGCGGATTCGCGCCGGGCTTGTCGATCTTGTTGACGGCGACGACGATCGGCACCGCGGCGGCCTTCGCGTGGTCGATCGCCTCGATCGTCTGCGGCATGACGGAGTCGTCGGCGGCGACCACGAGCACGGCCACGTCGGTCAGCTTCGCACCGCGGGCGCGCAGGGCGGTGAACGCCTCGTGGCCCGGCGTGTCGAGGAAGGTGACCTGGCGCTGGCCGACGTCGACCTGGTACGCGCCGATGTGCTGGGTGATGCCGCCGGCCTCGCCCTCCACCACGCTCGTCTCGCGGATCGCGTCGAGCAGGGTCGTCTTGCCGTGGTCGACGTGGCCCATGACGGTGATGACGGGGGCGCGCGGCTTGAGCGCCTCCGGCGGATCCTCGATGACGACGTCCTCGATCTCCTCCTCGGCGCTCTGGATCGTGACGGGACGCTCGTACTCGGCGGCGATCAGCTCGACCGCGTCGTCGGTCAGGGACTGCGTGATGGTCACGAACTCGCCGAGGCCCATCATCGTCTTGATGATCTCGGCCGTGGAGACGCCCAGCTTCTCGGCGTACTCCTTGACGGTCACGCCCGACGGCACCGTGACGGGGCCGGTCGGCCGGACGACCTCCTTCTCCTCGCGCGCCTCCCGCGGGCGCTCGCCGCCGCGGGGCGTGCGCTCGCGCGGGCCGCGTGCGGCCTGGGAGTCGATCACGACGCGGCGCTTTTTGCCCTGCGGCACGCCGCGCTGCGGGCGGCTGCGGCCGAACGGCGCGGAGCCGGCGGTCGGCGGCGGGGGCGGCGCGAAGCGGCTGCCGCCGGACGTGCGCCGCGGCGGGCGGACGTCCGTGCGCGGCGCGGGGCGCTCCGTGCGGGGCGCCTCCGCGGGGGGCGCTGGGCGCTCATCGGCGGGCGGGGCCACGGGCTCCGGCCTGATCGCGTTCGGGTGCGCGGCGGCCGGATCGGGGGTCGCCGCGGGCGCCTTGGCGGTCGTCGCCTTCTTGGCGACGCCGGGCTTCTTCTTGGCCGGCTTCTGGGGCTTCGAGCCCGCGAGCGCACGCGCGGCGGCGACCTCGTCCACCATGTCGCGCTGGATCGGGACGCCCGCCTCGAAGAGAACGCGTGCGACCTCGTTCGGATCCAGGCCACGCTCGCGCGCGATCTCCACGATTCGCCGTTTCGCCATCAGGCGCTGATCCTAGCAATCAGGGGGGTTCGGCCCCTCCGCCAGCCTGCTGACGACGCGCGCCTCGAGGTCGTCCGGCAGGGGCGCTGCGCTGCGCAGGAGCCGCGGGATCGACCGCCGCTCCAGCGCCCGTCGGACGCAGGCCGGGTCCGGGCAGAGGTACGTCCCGCGCCCGCCCCGGGCCCCGACCTCGACCGCGCCGGAGGCGCCGACCGCGAGCCGCACGAGGCGGTCCTGCGGTCGGCGCCGCCCGCAGCCGGCGCAGGTGCGCTCCGGCCGCGCCATCCGGCGCTAGTCGTCCTCGTCCTCGTCGGACGCGTCCCCGTCGGCGTCCTCGGCGTCCTCGACCACCAGCTCGGCCTCCTCGGCCTCGTCCGCGGTCGCCGGCTCCTCGCGGGGCTCCAGCTGGACGGTCGGCGGGCCGAGTTCGTCACCGTCGATCGTGACCACGTCCTGCGGCCCGACGAGGCGCTCGTAGCGGCGCACCACGATGCCGTTGATCGACAGGCGGCCCTCCTTGAGGATCGCCTTCATCATGCGCTCGTCGTAGCCGCGGGCCTCGAGGTAGCGCGCGACGGTGTCCGCGCCGGCGTACTCCTCGTCGCCCTCCATCGCGAACTCCGTCTCCGACTTGATGTCGATGCGCCAGCCGGTCAGCTTGGCGGCGAGGCGGGCGTTCTGGCCCTCGCGGCCGATCGCCAGGGACAGCTGGTCGTCGGGCACGATCACCGTCGCCTGCATGCTGTCGTCGTCGACGAGGACCTCGCGGACGCGCGCCGGGGCGAGCGCCTTGGCGATGAACCGGGCCGGCTCGTCGTTCCACGGGATGATGTCGATCTTCTCGCCGCGGAGCTCGCCGACGACCATGCGGACGCGCGAGCCGCGCGGGCCGACGCAGGCGCCGACGGGGTCGACGCCCTGCACCCTCGACTCGACGGCGATCTTGGCGCGGTAGCCGGCCTCGCGGGCGACCTGGCGGATCTCGACGAGCCCGTCGGCGATCTCGGGCACCTCGAGGGTGAACATCTCCCGGATCATCTCCTCCGAGCGGCGCGACAGCACGATCTGCGGCCCGCGGGTGCCGTTGCGCACCTCGATGATCACGGCCTTGATGCGGGCGCCGTGCTCGTAGCGCTCGCCCGGCACCTGCTCGGAGCCCGGCAGGAGCGCCTCGACGCGGCCGAGGTCGACTAGGCAGTAGCGGTTGTCCGCCTGCTGGACGATGCCGGTGACGACGTCGCCGACGCGGTCCTGGTACTCCTCGAACATCATGTCGCGCTCGATCTCGCGGATCCGCTGCAGGATCACCTGCTTGGCGGTCTGCGCGGCGATGCGGCCGAAGTTCCTCGGGGTCGCGTCGTACTCGTGGATGCCGTGCGTGGCGAGCTGGTCCCACTGGATGATCGGCTCGGGCTCGTTGTCCGGCAGAGCCTCGTCACGGTCGGCGCGGATGTAGAACGCGGGGCGCTCGCGGCGCGGGCGCTCCGGCTCGACGGGCATCTCGCTCAGCTCGGGCGGCAGCGGGTACTCGAGCAGGCCGAGGCCCTCGAGCGTGTCGTCGTCCGCGTCGATCTGCATCACGCGGAAGTCGCCCGTCTCGCGGTCGATCTCCACGCGCGCGTGCTTGCCCTCCGACTCGGGGGTCTTGCGGTACGCGGCTCCGAGGGCCTCCTCGAGCGCCACCAGCAGCATCTCGGCGTCGATGGACTTCTGCAGCTCGAGCTCGCGGACCGCTTCCAGGATCTCCTTGCTCATAGCGCCTTCACCAGCTTCCAGATCAGGGTTGTCTTCTTGATGTCGGCGTACGGCACCGTCAGGCGCTCGCCGCCGGTCTCCACCGTGCAGTCGTCGTCCCCCGCGGCCGCGATCACGCCGTCGAAGGCGTCGCGGCCGTCGACCGGGGCGCGCAGGACGAACTGGGCCTCGCGGCCCACGGAGCGCCGGAAGTGCTCCGGGCGCGTCAGCCGGCGGTCGAGGCCGGGCGACGACACCTCGAGGGCCCACTCCTCGCGGAGCGGTCCGAGGAGGCGCGTGACCTCCTCGCAGAGCTCGAGCGAGACGCCGCCCTCGACGTCGATCATGACGCGCAGTTGACCGTGGCCGGGGTCGGCCGTGACGTCCCAGACGTAGATGTCCGGGCGGGCGGCACGAATCAGCTCCTCGACCGCCTGCTGCATGTCGTGCGACTCGCTCATGTCACCTCCGTTCGCCTGCGGCGATCCATAAAAAAACGGGCTCGTGGCCCGTGTCGGCCGAGCGCATCACCGCCGCGCTCGTTCCGAAGGCTACCAGAGCCCGGGCATCCTCGGGGCGATCAGAGCGTCACGTCGAGCACGATCGTGACCGGCCCGTCGTTGACGAGCGCGAGGTCCATGTGGGCCCCGAAGCGCCCGCTCGCGGTCTCGAGCCCGAGCACGGCGAGCCGGTCCCGGTAGGCCTCGACGAGCGGGGCGGCCACGGCGGGGTCGGCGGCGGCCGTGAACGAGGGCCGGTTGCCCTTGCGGGTGTCGGCGAGCAGCGTGAACTGGCTGACCACGAGGACGGCCGCCCCGCAGTCGACCGCGGAGCGGTCGAAGCGGCCCTCGGCATCGGGGAAGACCCGCAGCGCCGCCGTCTGGTCGGCGGCGCGCTCGGCCGTCGCCCGGTCGTCGCCCGCGGCCACGCCGATGAGCGCGACGAGGCCCGGCCCGATCGCGCCCACCACCTCGCCGTCGACGGTGACGGAGGCGGACGCGGCCCGCTGCAGGACGATGCGCATCCCGCGTGGTGTACCAGACCCGGGTGCCGCCCGGCGGCTCGGGTAGGCTCAGCCCATTAGCCCTGCCCGCGTACGGAGGCGGTCTGGGCGGCTCCCCCAGACCCACGCGGAGGCCGACCATGGCCGACACCCCCCTGTACGACGCCTACCGGGCCTTCCTGGACCACCCGTCCACCCCGTTTACCGTGCCGGGCCACAAGCGCAACCCCGCGCTCGTGGACGAGCTGCTCGCGCTCGACCTGCCCCTGTACGGCGCCGTCGAGTCGCTCGACGGGTCGACGGGCATCCTCGGCCGCGCGGAGCGGCTGGCCGGCGAGCTGTGGGGCGCCGACTGGTGCGGCTTCTCCGTCCAGGGCTCGTCGCACGGCAACATGGCGATCGCCCTGACCCTCGCCAAGCCGGGGGACAAGGTCGTGGTGGCGCGCACGCTGCACAAGTCGCTCTTCTTCGGCCTCGTCCTCGCCGGCCTCGACCCCGTCTGGGTGCGCCCCGACATCGACCCGCAGACGGGCCTGACCGCGGGCATGCCCCCGGAGCGGATCGCCGCCGCCCTCGACGCCTACCCCGACGCCCGGGCGGTGATGCTGATCGAGCCGAGCTACGTCGGCGGGGTCTCCGACGTCGCGGCGATCGCGGAGGTCGCGCACGCGCGCGGCGTGCCCCTGACCGTGGATGCCGCCTGGGGCGCGCACCTCGGCTTCCACCCCGCGCTGCCCCCGCACGCCCTGCAGGCCGGCGCCGACATCCTCGTGACCAGTGTGCACAAGCACATCACGGGCTTCACGCAGTCATCGATCGTGCTCGCCCAGCGCGAGCGGATCGACGTCGACCGCCTCGAGGCGGCCTTCGAGGGCCTGCACACGACGAGCCCGTCGGGCGGGATCACGGCCTCCATCGACCGCGCCCGCGCGCTCCTCGCCGAGCGCGGCACGGAGCTCCTCGATGTCGCCATCGCCGAGTCGGAGCGGGCGCGCGAGCGCCTCCGCGCCGTCGAGGGCCTCGGCGTGGTCGGGTCCGACATCGCCGAGCGCAGCCCGGCGCTCCTGATGCACGACCCGACCAAGATCGTCCTGTCGCTCGTCGGCACGGGCGCGAACGGGATCGCGGTCGCCGACGTCCTCGCGGAGCGCGGCATCACGCTCGAGTTCGCCGACCGCGACACCTTCTGCCCCGTGATCACGCTCGGTGACACCGCCGAGACGATCGACCGCCTCGCCGACGAGGTGATCCGGGCGATCGAGGAGCACCGCGGCGAGCCGCGCGACCTGGTGCCCCTGACGGCCTGGACGGTCGACCCGGTCACGGTGATGACCCCGCGCGACGCCTTCTTCGCCGACCACGTGCGCGTGCCGACCGCCGAGGCGATCGGCCGGATCGCCGCGGAGACCGTCGTGCCCTACCCGCCGGGTGTCCCGGCGCTCGCCCCCGGCGAGGCCGTCCAGGGACCCGTCGTCGAGGCCCTGCGGGCCGAGGCGGCCGCCGGCACGAGCATCCGCTACTGCGGCGATCCGCGGCTCGAGACGATCCTCGTCGTCGCGAAGTAGGGCTCCGGAGACGACGGAGGGCCCCGCTCCGGGGAGCGGGGCCCTCGTCGTGCCGTTCGCATCGGGGCCCAGGGCCCGGCGCGGGTTCGCTAGTCGATTTTGGCGATGTTGTACGTGCCCTTCAGGAAGACGATCTTCTGTGCCGTGAAGACCGGCTCAAAGGTCGACTCGTTCATAGCCACCTTGCCGCGGAACTGAGCCTTGACACTGCCGGCGATGTTGTCGGCGGCGTCGCTCAGAACGTTGCAGGAGACCAAGTCGGGCACTTTGTCCTTGTCCTTGGTGTCCGCGAAGCACTTGGTCTTCTTGCTGGTCGAAATCACGAAGGACTCTTCCGCAAGCTGCGAGTTCAAGTACTCCTTCGTTTCCTTCTTGACGCCCGAGACGACCTTGACAAAGGTGACGTAGAACGTCCCTTCATCGTCGCCCGAGCCCTCGATACTGATGTTGATAACCATGAACTTCTTCTTCATGTCCTTCTCGATGGCACCGGTCGGCGCCGCGTCGAAGCCGCCGGTCTCCATCCCCTCCTCACCCTCCTTGCCGGGCATGCCCTGCGGGCGGCACGGCGCCGTCGGCGAGGGCTGCTGGCCCTCGGCGCACGGCTGGATGTCGAACTTGCACGGCGCCTGCGGCGACGGCAACTGTCCGGGGGCGCAGTCCGCGAGTTTGTTCCAGTTGACGCCACCCCCGCCCTGCTGACCGCCGCCCTGCTGGCCGCCGCCCTGCTGGCCGCCGCCCTGCTGGAAGCCGCCCTGCTGGCCGCCGCCCTGCTGGAAGCCGCCCTGCTGGCCACCGCCCTGCTGGAAGCCGCCCTGCTGGCCACCGCCCTGCTGGAAGC
>Ga0194116_10002078_pt1 | contig 26643 bp, 20 predicted proteins | sample TA2MahsurfametaG_4_FD_148617 | JGI IMG/M metagenome (GOLD analysis project Ga0194116, IMG submission 148617) | Freshwater microbial communities from Lake Tanganyika, Tanzania - TA2015008 Mahale S9 surface | ecosystem: Environmental > Aquatic > Freshwater > Lake | place: Tanzania: Lake...
CAACCAGCTGCTGAAGGCGATGCTGTTCGATGCCGACCTCTCGATCGAACTGCTCAACCTGATCAGCCAGCGCTGCCTGCAAGGCAATGAGCTGGTTGGGTTACTGCTTGACGGCATCAAGGCCGCCCACAGCGGTGATGGCGATCTTTTGGCGCGAACTTGCGGAGCCCTGCGCCTGCGCGGCCACTCAATCGCCAGCGCAGCGGATCAACTGGAGGCCCTGTTGCGATGAACGACGACCCGCAGCTAAACGCAGCAGCTCGGATGCGCCATCAGCTCATGGGCCACGTCGTAGGGCGCATCCTGGGGCTGCAGCCAGGTGGAGCAGTGCAGGGGCTCATCACCCGGGCCGTTGGCCGCGCGGCAGCCCTCGAGCCTCAGGCGACTGCCCAGCAACACCAGCTGGAAGGTCCAGTGCTGGCGGGCGTGGATGGAAAAGCTGCTGGCCATGGCTTGCATCTCCGAACGATGGATACCTGAAGGATTCCCCCGTTGTTTCAAGGCGCCAGCCGCGAGGAGCGGTTCGCCATCCGGCTGGCAGGGGCGGAACGACTTGGGCTTCTGCATATCCCATTCTCCCACTCAGATCGATTGCGAATAATGGGATCTGGGCGGATTCAGGGGCACCAATGGATAGCGGCGCATGGATCTATGCGCGACAGGCCCCCGGCTGGCGGAATGCACTCCGCAGCCGCCCTCAAGACAGTCGAGCCATTCAGAAGCAGCAAGCCCTGAAGCTCCTGCTCCCGCTGGGGCCAGCTTGACCCGCGCCGATCGTCACCTGTGAGCGAAGTCACAACCGATTAAGACTCAAATCACCGACGCCTTCCAGGAGAACAGCGATGGTGTGTCCATCGGGGCTACAAGCGCCGATGAACACACTCACTGACACACATCATGTCCTACGCCACCATCTCCCAGGAAGCCAGCACCGAAGAACTCTCCTTGGAACAACTCAGCAAATGCAATGGCGCCTTCCTTGGACTTCTCAAAGCATTCGCCGAGGCCGTGGTTGAAGGCGCCCGCCAAATCGAAGCCACGCAGGAGACGGGCACCCTGCCCAATCGCTTCTGGACTCCGATCACCGACGTCAGCGGTGGCGCCAGTGGCAGCCGCCCCAACAGCTCAGACTGCACGCTGAATAACGGTGACTATGGCAAGTGGTATTGATCACATTGCTCGTGAAGCGTCTCAACAAGCGTTGACCTCCTGATCAACGATTGCGAAAATCGAATTCAATCCCTCCTCACACCGACCGATGACCAAACCACACAGCCACGAACAAATCGACCAGGAGCTCAACCAAGAGCAGCTCAAGGATGCGGCTGGCGGGATCACAGTGCAGATGCCTGACTTCCGCACCAACACGCCCACCAACGCCATCGACAAATCCACCCCGCTCAATGTCAGCAGCGGCGGCTGCGGTGGCGAAGACAAGTAGGTGGCCACTGCCTTTGCTGTGATCCCCGCCCACATGACAGCTCACCCCGCCCTGGTCGGGGTTTTCTTTTGACAACTCTTCAGCAGCACCGCAACATCAGAGCACAAAAGCACGCGGGTCCCAACGCCCCAGACCATGAGCGCATTCAGCCTCATTGATCGAGCAACTCCAGAGCTGCTGGGCTGGCTGCACGAACATGGACAGGCCCAGAGGCTCAGCGCACCGACAACGCTGATCCGAGAGGGCGATCAAATCGAGGCGCTTGTCCTGCTTCTGAGCGGTGAGCTGAGCGTCTACACCAGCGTGGGCGACAGTCTGAGTGAACCACTGGCCGTCCTCAGCGCCGGCAGTCTGGTGGGAGAGATGAGCTGGCTAGAGCAGCGACCCACTGTGGCCAGTGTGACAGCCAGCTCCGACAGCTTGGTTCTGGAGGTTCCCTTTGACCAACTGGATCAACTGCAGAGAGAACAACCGCTGCTGGCGACCGAACTGCAACGGCTGATCGCCTGCAAGCTTGCCCTCCAGATTCAAAGCCAGAATGCCTGGATCCATCGCTTCAACACCTCGCAGCAGGAGCCATTGCGCAAGGTGTTGGTGCTATTTGCCGCGCTCAACGAGCAGGACGTCGACTGGCTCCGGCAGATGGGCAGGTTGCAACGGCTAGCCGATGGTGCCGTGCTGATCGAAGCGGGCGAGCCAGTGCCTGCCCTTTACCTGGTGCTGGCGGGCGAGGCGCGCATCCTGGTGCGCAGCAACTGTGGCATCCGCGAGGTGGGCACATCACGGCGCGGTGAACTGCTCGGTGAAATGAGCCTGCTCACCCCAGGGCTAGGCGTTGCCAGTGCAACGGTCGTCAGCCATGGCGGCATGGAGCTGCTCAGGCTCGACCAGGCCGAGCTGTTGAGCGCCCTGGACGCTGCACCGCTGCGCGCCATGCGGTTCTGGTACGCCCTGGCCCGCATGCTCTCGCAGCGCAGCCGCGACCAGCTGCTGGAGCGCGGGCTGGCCAAGGCCAGTCGCATCGCCGAGCAGCAGGGCGCTGATGATGAACTTGACCTCACGCAGCTCGCGGCGATCAGCACAGCTGGATCTCGCTTCGACTGGCTCTGCCGCCAGTTCCAGAACCAGGAGGGCTGAACCCGTGGAGCTGCACGCCGGCACCGAATGTCCCTGGCCCGAACGGGCCCACCGGATCGAAGCCGGTGAGCTGCTGCTGCTGGCCCAGCAACGCAATAGCGACGGCACCGTGCTGCTGCGGCTCCCTCTACAAACCCTGCAGACAGGGGACGAGCTGCCCGCTCTCCCCGTGGTTACGGAGCCCCCATTGCAGTACAGCATCCGCGCCCTGCAGCAATGCAGCATGGCGCCCTGCACCGGCTCCACCGACGTCGCTGCCGCGATCGACACCGTGATCAGCGAGCGCTGGCAGCAGGCGATGCAGCGAGCCGAGCGCCACGGCAGCAGCCATCAACCACTGGACGCTCGCAGCGATCAGCTGCTGTTCCAACAACTTGAGGGCACGCCGCACCCGCTACAGGCGAACGGCGACGACCTGCAGGCCTGCGTCGGCATGTTGCTGCAGAGCCGCAGGCAGCAGCAGGAAGCCAGCCCGCTGAGGCGGCCGGCACGTCTGGCGGCCGATGCGCGCAGCCGCTTGGATCAGCTGCTTGAGGCCAACGGCCTGATCGGTCGCGATGTGGTGCTCAACGGCAACCTGCTGGAGCAGGATTGCGGCGATTTGATCGGATTTCTGCAGGAGGAATCCTCCAGGGCGGTGCTGCTGCACGCCGCCCAAGGCGGCTACCAGCTCTGGGTGCCCAGCACGATGGCGCAGCCCCTGCCGCTGAAAGCTGCACAGCCCTGGCTGGCCCGACTCAACCCGCGGGTGGTGGCGATCAGTCCGACCTTTGAGAGCGAGGACCTCACCACCATGGGGTTGCTTCGGTTCGCCTATGGCGAGCCCCAGCAGCGTGCACGCTTTGTGATCGGCGGCCTGCTGCTGGGGCTCGCCCTGGGGTTCATGCTGGCGATCGGCCGCGAAGTGGGCGCCGCCCGTTGGATCTTCGGGCTGGGATTCACCGGTTTGGCGATGGGCGCCAGCCTGGGGTTCTTGAGCGGGGGCTTTCGCGTCGGTGTCGCGGTGATGCTGCTGGCGACGTTGCTGGGGCTGCTGACGCCCACCTTCAACACGGTGATCACCAACCAGGCACTGCCCGACCGCGACCTAGGCCTGCTGCTGCAGATCGCCGGGATCCTGATCGCCGCTGGGCTGACCCGCGTCGCCCTCGAATGGACCCAGAGCCGCTCCCTGCTGCTGCCCCAGCAACGGGGGGCGGCTCGCTCCCAGCTGGCTGGGATCCAGCGGTTGCTGAGCCTGCCGGTGGATTTTTTTCGCAGCTACTCAATGGGGGATCTCCAGCTGCGCTTCGGCGCCCTCGACGGGCTGCGCAACGAAATTCAGAGCCTGCTCGATGGCGGGCTGCTGAAGGTGGTGCTCAGCAGCATCTACGTTTTGTTTCTGCTCAAGATCAGCGTCAAACTGACGCTGCTTGCCTTTGTGATCGCGCTGATGCTGCTGGTGCCCACGGCGCTGGTGGGTTTGCAGAGCCGGCCACTGCAGCGACGTCAGGAGGAATGCGACGGCCAGGCCCAGAGCCGCAATCTGGAGTTGATTAGTTCGGTGGCCAAGCTGCGGCTGGCCGGTGCCGAAACCCGCGCCGCAAGCTGGTGGGCCGAACCGTTCCGCCGCTCGATCGTGCTGGAGCAGGCGCTCGATGCCAAGGAGGCCATCGGCGTGCTGCTGGGCACGGTGATGCCGAACCTAGGCACGCTGCTGCTCTACATCGTGATCACCCGGTTGATCGCCGAAGCGGCCGCCAGCCCCGCCATCAGCGCCCCCAATGCCGGCGAACTGCTGGGCTTCTTTGCAGCCTTCGGCACCTTCATCGGCGCCATGGCGAGCTTTGCCGATTTGCTGGTGGGGGCCTTCGACGTGCCGGTGCTCTACGAACGGGCCCAGCCGATCCTGAGCGCCGTCAGCGAACAGAGCGAGCAGCTTCTGGATCCCGGCACCCTGGAGGGGGCACTGAGCTTTGACCGGGTCAGCTACCGCTACGCCAGCGCCCTGCCACTGGTGCTTGATGGCATCAGCTTTGCCGTGCAGCCCGGCGCGTTCATGGCCGTTGTGGGGCCTTCGGGCTCAGGCAAATCCACCCTTGTGCGGCTGATGCTGGGGTTTGCCAGGCCCGAAGACGGCCTGATCCGCTACGACGGCCAACCCCTCAACGGCCTGCAGCTCGAGAGTGTGCGGCGCCAGATCGGCACGGTGCTGCAGCACAGCGCACTGTTCAGCGGCAGCCTGTTTGAAGCGATCGCCGGCGGCTGCCTGATCAGCCTCGAAGACGCCTGGGCCGCCGCCGAAATGGCCGGCCTGGCCGACGACATCCAGCAGATGCCGATGGGCATGCAGACGGTGATTCCCGACGGCGGCGGCACGCTCTCGGGGGGGCAACGGCAGCGGGTCGCGATCGCCCGCGCCCTGGTGCGCCGGCCGCGGCTGCTGATCTTCGATGAAGCCACCAGCGCCCTCGACAACCGCACCCAGGCGATCGTTAGCCAGAGCCTGGAGCGGCTGGCGATCACCCGGGTGGTGATCGCCCACCGGCTCAGCACGGTGCGCCAGGCCGATCAGATCCTGGTGCTCGAGCGCGGCCAGGTGCGCCAGCAGGGTTCCTTCGACACACTGATGGCCGAACCCGGGCTGTTCGTCAAGCTGATGGAGCGGCAGATCGCATGAGCCTGTTCCGCAAAAACGCCCTCGATGCGCTCAACAGCCCCGAACAGCTTGACCAGCCGATGCAACTGCTGCGGCCGAGCTACTGGACGCTGCTGCTAGCACTGCTGGGCTTCAGCATCAGCCTGCTGCTCTGGTCGATCTTCGGGCGTTTGCCAGTGCGCATCAGCGGCCAGGGACTGCTGATCCGCGCCGACAGTGTGCAGCGCATCCAGAGCGAAACCGCCGGGCGAGTGCAACAGCTGATGGCCCGCGTGGGCGACTGCGTTGCCCAAGGGGCGCCATTGGCCAAACTCACCTCGGTGCAGCAGGAGCTTGAGCGGCAGAAGGCGAGCAGTCAGCTGCAGCTGCTGATCGCGCAGGACAACCGCGAGGATCAGCTCGCCACCCTGCGCGAGGCCGAGCTGCAGGAACAGGTCGCGCGGGTGCAGGCCCTGGCCCGCAGCGGCGCGATCTCGCGCGACGATCTGTCGCAGCGGCAGCAGCAGCTCAGCAGTGCCCGGGTCGAGCTTGAAGGGCGCAACAGCCAGCGTCAGCTGCAGATCCAGGAGCAGCGCAACCAGATGCGCGTGCTCGAGCAAGCCATGCAGCGTACGGCGATCGTGCGGGCCCCGAGGGCCGGCTGCGTGATCGACCGCCAGGTGAAGCTGGGCGAGGTGGCCCAACCGGGCAGCACCCTGTTTGAACTGGAGAGCACCGGCGGTAATGCGGCGTTGCAGAGCCTCGCCTTCTTTGCCCCGGGCGATGGCAAACGGCTGCGCAGCGGGCAGCGCGTGCAGATCACCCCGGCAACCACCAAGGCCCAGCGCCACGGCGGCATCGAAGGCACGATCGTGAGCGTGCGCCCCCTGCCGGTGAGCGAAGAAGCGGTGATCAGCCGCCTGGGCAATCCCGCCTGGATCAAAACGATCAAACCCCAGGCCGGTGGTCCGCTGATCGAGGTGCTGACCTCGCTGCGCACCAACCCCCGCACGCCCAGCGGCTACGACTGGGGCGGCGGCCAGGGGCCTAATCTGCAGCTCAGCTCCGGCACCCCCACCAGCGTGCGGGTGCTGGTCGAAGAGCGGCGCCCGATCAGCTACGTGATCCCGGTGCTGCGGGATCTCAGCGGGATCTACTGAGGTGAAGCCGCCCATGACGCCCCTGCGCCTGTGGCAACAGCTGTGGCAGCAGCTCTGGCAACCGTGGCAGGCGAGGCTCAAGGGGCGCTGGGTGCGCACCCCCACGGTGCTGCAGCTGGAAAACACCGAGTGCGCAGCTGCCTCACTGAGCATCGTGCTGCAGCACTTTGGCCGCTACGTGCCGCTCACCCAGCTGCGCGAGCTGTGCGGCGTCTCGCGCGATGGCAGCGACGCTGCCAACCTGCTGGAGGCGGCCAAGCAGCTGGGGCTCGAGGCCAGGGGGTTCAAAAAGGGGCTGGTGGCCCTCGAGCGGGTCGAGCTGCCGGCGATCCTGTTCTGGGAGTTCAACCACTTTCTGGTGCTGGAGGGGTTTGTCGGTGAGCGCGTGGCGCTCAACGACCCCGCGCTGGGCCCCCGCAGCGTCAGCCGCGCCGACTTTGACACCAGTTACACCGGCATCTGTCTGACGTTGCGGCCCGGCCCCGAGTTCAGCCGCGGCGGCGAGGCGCCATCGGTGTGGCCAATCGTGCTGCGACGGCTGGGCAGTGAGCCGATGGGGGTGCTGTTTGTGCTGCTGGCGGGGCTGCTATTGATCGGGCCGCAGCTGGTGATGCCGATCTACGCCCAGATTTACATGGATGAGGTGATCGGCAACGGCATCGCCAGCTGGCTCAAGCCAATGCTGTGGGCGATGGCCTTCACCATCGCCCTGCAGGCGATGCTGCAGCAGCTGCAGCTGGTGGGCCGCCGCAGCCTTGAGAAGCGCCTGACACGGCGTTTTGCGGCGCAGTTTGAGCACCAGGTGCTGGCCCTGCCCGAGCGTTACTACGCCCAGCGCTATGCCGCCGATGTGGCCAGCCGGGTGAGCAGCAACGCCACCATCGCCGGCTTCATCGGCGAGCAGCTGATCCCGATGCTGAGCGGAGTGGTGCTGCTGCTCTTCTATCTGGTGCTGACGCTGCTCTACAGCCCGCTGCTGGGGTTAATCGTGGCGGCGACCACGGGGGTCAATGCGCTGGTGGTGGTGCTCAATCTGCGCCTGCAGAAAGACGCCAACCTTCATCTCCAGAAAGACGCCGCCAAGGCCGGTTCAGTCGTAGTGAGCGCGATCCGTGACATTGAAACGGTGAAGGCAACAGCGGTCGAAGCCGACATCTTCAAGCGCTACGCCGGCTACCAGACGCGCCTGCTCAACACCGTGCAGCAGCTGGCGCTGCGCAATGCGCGCATTCGCGTGGTGCCCAGTGCGATGACGACCTTCAACGAGATCGCCATCCTGCTGGTGGGCTTCTGGCTGGTGATTCAGGGTCAGCTGACCCTGGGCATGCTGCTCGCCGCCCAGACCATCACCCTCAGCCTCAAGGGCCAGATCGAAGCCGTGATCGGCTTTGTGCAGCGCCTACCTGCCTTTGAGGCCGAAGTGCTGCGGCTCGAGGATGTGCTCGAGCAACCGCGCGACCCCGTGCTTGAAGCAAGACCGGGTCCGCAGAGCTGGCCGAGCGAGCGCCACCGGCTCTCGGGTCGCATCGAACTGCGCGAACTGCGCTTCGGCTATGTGCCGATCAAGCCGCCACTGATCGTCGGCCTCAGTCTGGTGGTCGAACCGGGGCAACGCATTGCTATTGTGGGCGGCAGCGGCTCGGGCAAAAGCACCCTGGCGCGGTTGATCGCGGGGCTGTATCTGCCGACATCAGGCCAGATCCTCTACGACGGCATGCCGATCACGGCGATACCGCGCCAGGTGTTTGTGGAGTCGCTGGCGATGGTGCAGCAGGAGATCCAGCTCTACGGCTGCAGCGTGCGCGACAACCTCAGCCTGTGGAACCCGCACAGCGACGACGCTGAGATGCGCCAGGCCTGTAGTGATGCCCAGATCCTGGAAGCGGTTCTGGCCCTGCCTGATGGCTTCGACACCATGCTGAGCGAAGGCGGCCGCAACCTCTCGGGCGGCCAGCGCCAGCGGCTCGAAATCGCCAGAGCCCTGGCTCAAAACCCCAGCATCTTGGTGCTCGACGAGGCCACCTCAGCCCTCGATGCCAGTACTGAGGCCCAGGTGGATCGGGCGCTGCAGCGGCGCGGCTGCACCCAGATCATCGTGGCCCACAGGCTCAGCACAATCCGCGATGCTGACCTGATCGTGGTGCTCGATGCCGGCCGCGTGGTGCAGCTGGGCCGCCACGAAGAGCTGGCAGCCCAGACTGGCTCTAATTATCAACAGTTACTGCAAGAAATCGGTTAGTTTTCAATGAATAGCGCCAGGATCAGACGACTGCTCTCCTTGGCAATGAACGCCGGCACCAGCGGCAATGGTGGCCGCCTTGATGACAATGAGAAGGATGTCCTTCTTGTCAACCGTGCCATCGCCCTTACCGATGGTTACAACCACAGTGCCCAAAGCACCCCTGAACTTCTTACAGCCTTCGCCATTTTTGCCGCCACTGAGTTACTAAAGAGCCTCAGAATCATGCCTCTCATCAACCAGAGAGTCAAACAAAGTGTCGCCAGCTTGAGCAGTCTTCAAGCCCCAAGAAATAAACCAAAACCGAAGCGGCAAGGACCCAGTTCAATTTCATTGGATAGAGAGCACTGCCGCAACTGGCAAGCGATTACTACCTCTCTCTAGGACTCGGCCGCAGCTTAAGATAGCCATTTTACTGGCAACAGCACCTTTCACAAGAGATCACTTGACAAGGCAAGCAATAACATAAGACGCCCTACATAACATACAGGTTTTTCAGGATTGAGCCATGATCCGCCTGGCAATGGAGCCGCGCATTCCCAGCAAGAATCACAGGAGCTGAATTCCAGATCACGCCAGAGAAGAAGAACACCCCCTCTTGACAAGCACGAAATACAGCGGCGGCCAGAAAAACATCGATAGACCAAATGGCACTAGGCGCGCCTGCCGGCACAGGTCGTGTGGCGGGCAGAACAATGCTAGCCCCTAGAATTAACTCCAAGCCCCGACCACGATAGGGCAGTTATGCATATTCCATAACACGAACAGACAATCAGCGCGATTCAAATGCGAATATCAACATTATTTTCGGCCATCGCAAGTCTGTCAAGAGACAAGGAGGAGCAGCGGATTCAACGACACCCGGCAACATCCAGAATGGACAAATCGGGCAAGCTTAGGCTCTAAAGAATGATCCAGATGTGGGGACTTCCGATAGCCGAATGACCCAGAGGTAGGAGCGAAACCTAGAGGGATCCAACCCTGATACAGATTCAAAGCCGGCTTTGATACTTGGCTTTAAGCAGCCCCCTGGTTCCCATAGGTTGGCAGCAACTCCAAGGCGAGAATCGAGGGCAACACACGAGGATTGGCCAAACGAAGCAACTCATAGGCAATGCCGGCTGTGCCCTGAAAGAAACCCGGCAACGACAAATCCTTACGCAACCCTTTCAGCAGGCGGAACTGATGGCGCTGCCCACTGTGCTGAACCACACTCATGGCAAGCGTACGCGCTTCGGCGATGAGGTCCTGACGGCCAAACCAAAGACCTGCCGACAGCAGAAGTTCGCTGTGACCCATTAACCCGCAACAGAGTTGATCGAGCGAGTCCTCACAGTCCCTCTGAACCAGACCGATCGCACGCTCAAGATCACACGACAACTGCTCAGAAAACTGCAATCGCAACATGATCAATCGGGCTAAACCGATACCTGGGGCACCATTGCACCATGAATTCATCACAGCAGGTTGTTCATGCCTGAGATCCAACCAATGCCCCGATATCGAGTCGATGTGTTGGTTTTCAAAGCCGATTGCAGCCATTGCATGCTGACGATATTTGGGATCAGCAAGAAGCTCACTGAGCTCAGACAGCGCCATAGCAATTCCTGCCACGCCATGAGACATCCCACACAGGAAGCGCCCCGAAGGATTCGGCCACGCCAACACGCCTGGCTGGATCGGCTGGGCATTGGTCAGGAGTCGATCCCCACAAAAACGACACAGCGTAAGAACCCGCTCATCGCCAGAGCAGCGGTACAGAGCCAGCAATGACAACAGAAGACCGGCAAGGCCAGCCATCACGTCACTACAGCTTGATTCAGTGATCCATGCTGGTGAGATCGCAGCCGCAAGAGCCTGTGCTCGGTTGAGCAGGTCGTCAGATCGGAGAATCTGTGCACTGCAGCTCAAGGCGTAGATGATAGAACCAAGCCCGGTAACACCACCCAGACCAAAATGTGCTGCGAACCGTGCCACGTATCCGGGCTGCTCAGCTAGAGAGCTGATGGGCTGGAGAGTCATGCGCACCATATCCATCGCCGACACTCCATCACCGACATCAAGCTTCAAAGCAGCACAGGCGGCATAGAGCAACAACAGGCCCGCGTTGCCGTCATACAGACTGAGACCTGCATGGGCAAGCTGGAGACAACCTGACTGCTCCAGCACATGAATTCCCACCCAGCTTGAGCCACTCAGCCGGGAGCGACAGGAACGCGATGTCAGCTTCTGAATCAAAGCAGTGGCGGAATCCGTCAACTGCGTATCCCCCACCACTTCGATGCGTTGTGAAATTACCTGACGCGAAAGAACGCGGACCGCAAGCTCTTTAGCCTGACCCTTCTGGGAGAAAAAGCAGGATGCGCGAATCTGCTCAAGGTGATGCTGAATCCTGGAGTGAGTCAGCCCCCTGATGCGCTCCCGGGCGATAGACAGGCCTGATCGCAGGGGAAGGGTAGCCCCATGCGGCAGGTGCATCACAGAAGAAGAACAACCAACAGAAAAGGCAGGAATATCATCATTTTGCAGCTGGCGTATCTCCTCCTCCACAATTGCCCAAGCCAGCGGGCATGTGGGCTGACGAAGATGATTAGCTTTCAAGCGCTCAAGCGCAACGGAACGCGCCACACCATCAATCATCCGGGAGGGCTTAAGCACTTGATTCCTTAATACCTCATAGACACGCGTTGAACGATACAGAGGCCTGGTCATACAGCTCTCAAAAGTCTCAAGCTGCTTAAGCAATTCACCACGGCGAGAACCAGCAAAGAACAAACATAAGCGGCGATAACCCTTGCATACTTCACGCACATAGCCGTGAATTGGCGCGGACTTGTTCTTAAGAGTAGGAAAATTCAAGCCCGCCTCGAAAAAGTCCGAAAATCCGCCAGCATCTCGCAAACCGTTGATCTCATCCCACATCGGAAGCAAACCCGAGCTGACAACAGACTCCTCAATCGCAAGCTCGCAATACTGCAGGGACCAGCCCATCGGGCCTGCATCCAAATGCGTTGAAGTCAAGTCGTAGAAGCCTGGATACAAAATCGTATCCCCATCGATCAACAAAGGCTCTTTAGAAGTAGCAATAACATTTTCGTAATGCGCATCATTGGTGCGCAGCAGATAGAGCAGGGCGAGCAACTCACCCGCACGCTCGTAATACGCCCTGACCTCTGCTTCAGATGTGCACTCCGAGCGATCAACGAATGCCACCCAGCCATAGCCATTTCGATTCAGGCAAGGGGGAACGGCATGAAGAGAGCATGAACTATGCAATCTCACGTAAGCCAACAGCTGCTGCAAACAGGCGAGAGCTCCACAGTCACGGGGCTTGTAGATCAACACCTCACCATGCTTAAGTGACAGCTTTTTTACAAAACGGGCGCCGCCATGGGAGTCAGACAAGCCATCTTCAATTCTACTTACTGCGTTCAAACACCGACCCTGAAGCAGAGTCTCCTCAATCAAATGCCGATCTGAATCCAGACGCTGAATGAAATCAGCACAATCATCGACCCATGACTGAATTGCGCATGCCAGCACACGCGCGAGGCAGGCATGGGACAACAACAGTTGCTGAAATCCCTCACCCAGCAGCAACCAATCCAGGAATGTTCTCTCAGCATCTGTCGCCCGCAGAGATCCCTCTGGCCACGTCACAACAACGGAATCGCTCTCAGAGAAGCAATGAAGCTTCCACGCTCTCTCGAACACAGACTCAGTTAGGCGATTCAGCAAACGCCAGAGATGCTCTTGAAGCCCTTGCAGCGCCGACGACTCCAACAGCGCCATAGAAGTTCCACAACGCTCGCGCAGGTGGAGCGTCGCGAGCGAAACACTCAGAGCATGCAACTCAACCGCGGCCTGAGGCCGAGATCGATCGATCCGCAAGAACAAGTCTGCCGTCTCAGGATCTAGGCAATCCAGTAGGACATCGTCCAAAGAACGAACGCCAGAACAGGAAGCCATTGCAGCACTAAGTTTGCAGTGAGCCTGCAGAATGAACAGAAGCCAGGATGCCCAGCTCGGGCGGACCAGGGGGCGCGAACCCGGGCGTGGATCTCCCAAAGGCAGATCCCTCAGATCTCCATATCCAGACCAGCGGAGATAATTTTTAAATTGCCAGTCAGCCTCGATATCAAGATTTTCCTTGAGATCAGCATACCTTCGCATGGCAACTTGACAGCCATCGCTTACACGAAAATAAAGGTCCGACTGCTTACAGCGCTCTTCCAAGGTCCACGACCTTAGAATAATCGCATCAATAAATGCTTCTAAGACCGGACTGCTATTGCGCATATCCAAGCACTTATCCAGACAAAAACGCCGCTCCACCTAATCCACACCTCCAACAAAAAGCCTACCTGGTCCCGACTGGAGTGGGAGGCGACTGCAAATCAGCCACCTTCCACCACCAGACGGAGCTCAACCTAGATAGCCTTCGAAGCACGTACTTTTAGGCCGCTACATCCTGACTCTCCACTGCACAGAGAACGAATGGTGTTACAGACCATGCCATCGCTAACAGCGTTGAGCGCCCGAGCTCCACCAGAAACTAGCTCAAGGTCGCTTGTGGAAAGCTCTTGGTCATCTTTATCAACGCCCAAGATCTCCCTCAGATCTTCGAGCGAGAACAAAAATCCAAGGCCGTTAGCCTCATTAACAATCTGTTCATCCGACCCGGTCTTGAGTATCTGCTTGAGATCGTCTTTCTCGTTGCAGACCGCAAGAAAGGACTCAAAAGCAGCTTTTGCGGATTCAGGCATAGTCTATAGAGCCGATGCTCAGAACTCAAATCCAATGGTAACGACTCCCATCCGCTCGACCTAGATCGAATTACTTCTTAACGAGATACTGTGAGGGCTCCAGCTCCGGCATGAGAAGAGGTCGGGGTCAGTTCAAAGTTCCCAGGGCACCCAATCAGAGAGCATTCAGCATGCTTGATCTGCCAGCAGGGCCAGGGCCGCCTGAAAGTCTGTCCGACGCACCCTTGGCGGCTCCGTCGGTGCCTGGTTTGCTCGCGGGGTGTACCCCTTCGCGATGCCCGAGACCGCTTCCCCTGCCGTTGATTTCAGCGCTGATGCCAACTTGATCAGCTTCCTCAAAGCCATTCCCGACGGCCGCTACCGCCGCGGGGTGCGTTACCCGCAGTGGTACCTGCTGCTCGTCACGGTGCTCGGCATCCTCAGTGACTGCAGGAGTTCACGCGATCTGGAGGCCTTCGCCAAGCGGCACCGGGAAGCGCTGAAGCAGGCGCTGGGCCTGAATTTCAAGCGCTGGCCGACAGATGCCACCTTCCTCTACCTGTTCAACAAGGCTCACCTGGAGCAGTTCGGCGAGGTGCTACAGGGCTGGATGATCAGCCAGATCCCAGGTGGGGCGACGACTTTGGATCAGCTGGTCTGTGATGGCAAGACCCTCAAAGGCTCCGCGATCGAGACCGCTGACGGCAACCACCGGTTCGTGGCTCAGGTCACTGTTTACGCCCGAGCGCTCGGTGTCGCCCTGGCACAGAAGGCTTACGACACCCATGAATCGAGCGAACGCTCAGCCCTCAAGGCGCTTCTCAGCACGATGAATCTGGAAGGAAAGCTCATCCAGGCCGATGCCCTGCACACCACGCAGGCGTTTTTCGCTGGTGCCTTGAGCAGGGCGCCGACGTCGCCCTGACCGTCAAAACCAACCAGCCGACGCTCCGCCGGCAGATGTCCAGTCAGTTCGAGGGCAAGCGCCACATCCCTTTCACCGCAACGGCTGAGGAGAAACGTCACGGGCGTGACACGCGCTGGGAACTCAAGGCCAAGGAAGCCCCCGATCACATCAAGGAGAGCTGGCCGGGCAGCGCCTGGATCGTGGAGCTGATCACCACGACGATCAAGCGCAACGGCAAGCCCAGCGTGAGGCGCCACCTATTCATCACCACTGTCCGGACCACTCCAGATGCATTGCTACGACTGATCCATCAGCGCTGGAGCATTGAAAACGAGTGGCACTGGGTCCGCGACACACAGCTCGGTGAAGACGCCCACCGCTACGCCAACCGGATCGGTGCACCAGTGTTTTCCTTCCTGCGGACGGTGGTGATGAACCTGCTGCGGCGCGGGGGCTACCGCTCAATTCGCCGGGGTCTGCGCACGCTGGCCCACGACATCAAAGGGATGCTCGCGCTGGGCGGTGTTCAGCTCGCCGCGAACGCTACCTGATTCAACTTTCAGGCAGCCCTGCCAGCAGGGCAGACACTAGATGTCTCAGCCCTCCGTGCGCCAAACCTGATCGGCGGGGGTCCAATTGCTGAGCTCTTCCGGCTTGAATCACAGACGGATCTCAAAGGCGGCGGTTTCGGCGGCGTCGGAGCTGTGGATCACGTTGCGGCCGATGTTGACGGCCAGGTCACCGCGGATCGTGCCCGGCTCGGCCTCGAGCGACTTGGTGGCGCCGATCAGCTTGCGGGCGCTTGCGATCAGACCATCGCCCTCCCACCCCATGGCCACCACCAGGCCACTGGTGATGAACTCGACCAGGCGGGCAAAAAACGGGCGTTTGCGGTGCACGCCCTAGTGGCTCTCGGCCAGCTCACGGCTCGGGCGAGCCAGGCTGACTGAAAGTCAGATCTGCCCGTTCCCATTGGGCTGACGCCAACCCAGTCGAGCATTCGGCTGATGTCATGCGCTACCGCCATCAGGCCTGCGCGAATGGAGCAAAAACCATTGCAGTGCAGCACGTTCAAAGCCAAGGTGCACAGCAGGGCCAACACCTGCACCCCATTGCGCTGGCTTTAGGGATGAGCGTCCTCACCGAGCTGCGTGTCGCGTGGTCAGTGCCACTGGTTTTCGATCGCCCAGCGCTGGCGCACAAGCCGCAGCAGCGGCTGCGGGCTGGTACGCAGTGTGGTGATGTAGACGAAGTCGGCCGGAAGCCATACAGGTGGATGTGGTGCTGAAACGGCTTTCCATCACGCCAGCCGGTGCTCACCAGCTCGATGATCCAACTCGCGCCTGCCCAGCGTTGGCCGATGGTGTTAGGGCATTGCGTGCTCTGAGCTGCCAGCGCACCCTGCGGCCATGGCCAGCCCACACATCTCTGATTTCAACAGGGACGTGCCAGCTACGCCGGTGCGGACGAACAGTTACTCAGAATCCTTGCGAGGAAAAAGGTGAGCAAACCGTGGCTCAGCCGGAGCACCACCACTGTCCTCTAACCCGACCGTCCCATCTGTAATTCTGTTTCCCCTAGTTTGGATCAACTATTTGGTAGGGGCACGCCAGCGAGATTTCCCTTAACTCGTGCGTCAGAGCATGAAAGCCTTGATCGGGCCCTAGAATGCAGCTGCGCATCCCTCGCTTCCGCACAGTGAACTGCTTCCCTCCTCTCTGCTGGACCCCGCCGGCGGATGGGCCAAGCCCTGCGAGCCGGAGAGCCAGCATCTACGTCGTCGAAACACGAAATTAGATCAATGTGAGTCGACAATCACGCAGGCAATCTAACACGAGTTATTCAAAACTATTAGACATCTTTGGGGCCCGTTGCCAAGAGACTCCTACACCTCACCAAGCTGAACCGAGCAACTCGATTCCCGCCCAAAAGTAGGGGTTACTGAAGCCCTGTTCAGCTCGGCGCTGCTGGGATGTATTGAGTCGCGAAATCAACACTGCATCGTCGGGGCCAACAATCGCGTTACCCTGCAGGCGAATAAGCCCATGGGCAAAACCCTGGCGTGTTAATTGCAAGGCTTCGGCCTTGGGTATCCCTGCATCAAGATAGCGATAAAGCTGCACGAAATAAGCCGAGGTGGCCACATCGTCAACGTACCAAAGAGTCCCGACCGCGCTGCGCGCTCCAGCCTGAAGTGCCAGGCCTGCAAAACCAAGTTCAGTATCAGCATCACCCAATGCGGTACGGCAAGCACTGAAGCTGATCAGATCTAGAGGTGACTCTTTACGTGATAAGCGTAATTTAACGAAATCTGCCAGAGGAATGGGCACCGTACCTGAATAGAGCTTTGATTTCGAGGATCCCCCAGGAAGAAACTCTGCATGGGTGGCGACATGCACCCTGGTGTAACGAGGGTCAGCCGCCTCCTCAAGCAGGGTGCGGGGGACAAACTGCCGATTCAGTGCTATGTCCTTGATTGAGGCTGAACTCACCGAGTTCAGTTCAGTGGGCACCAAAGGGAGCGGTGCCAGCCCATCAAAAACAGCTGATCCTGCAGCCAACAGTCTCCCTCCAGCAGGCAGCGGTGAAGCTAGGCTTGTCAATGCAAGCGATGGCGTGATCGCAAAAGCAAAGACATCACCAAAGTAGTGCTTACCGTTATGCAATGCAGCAAATGGCACTGCCTGCAGCCCGCGGTCGGCCGAGATCAACAACGTCGTGATCTGCGAGCGTTGCAGTTCAGGTTCAACCGCTGCAAAGATCGCGTCATACAGCCGTCGGCTAGGTGCTAAGGGATTCTGAACATCGAGTGATTCTTGCCGTGAGAGTTGACGATAAAGCTGCTTAAGATCACGGCTGAACTGCTGACGAGAGAGAGACACACGCCGCCCGATAGCATCGCCCTGCGACGGCACTAACGTGAGATCCAGGAATGCATCACTTTGGGATGATTCACTGGTTCCATTAACACCTGCTTTATCGTCGGTGAAGCGGATATGAAGAATGGCCGGATTGTAGCGGGCGCGATTGAAGCCGGGAGGGAGTAAGGGCTGGTTTCCTGCATCCGTCTGGAGCATTCCTGGCTCGTTGGCGGCGAGAAGCACTAGGCCCTGATCGGGCCGTCGCGGGAACACTCGCAGTTCATTGTTGCTCTGCGTACGAGAGCCGCCTAGGCCGCCGCCAGATCGAATTAAGGCTGCTGCGTTCGAGAGTCCGCTCTGCATCTGCGTGATGGAGGGGGCCATCACTACACTCCCAATGCGTTCAGGCAAAACAGCATTCACAAGAGCTTGTCCCTGAGAAGTATCCGCCTCTGCAGCCCCCAGCAGGGCCTCTTGAGCTGGAATGGTTGAAACATTGCGGCCTCCGGCCGTGCTGGCTGCGGCCGTTGCTGGGCTCGAGGATGGGAGGGAAACAGTGTTATCGGGCGATTCAGATGCAACTGCTGTCGGATCTGATGATGCTTCCGGGGTATCTGCTCCAGCGAGTTCGGAGGATTCAGTAAAAAATGAACTGCCAAGCGAAATATCCACGGAGACACCCGATGACACGAAGCTCGTCTCACCGATATCACTGGCAAACAACTCAGCCTCTTTCAAATTATTGGGATCTTCAGGCCCCTGATCAGCACGCTCAGAGTCTAATAAATCGCCGATAGAATCAGTGATCTCAACACCAACGCTCAAGCCAGCCAGCAGTTCAGGCTGGGTTGTATTCACCGGATCGTTGGCGATGAGATCTTCAATGGCCTGATCTACTGCCGCATCAAGCCCCTGTGGATCAGAACCATCGTCCTGGGAGGGGTCGTTGGCGGGAGTTGGGGCAGGAGCTGGGACAGGAGCTGGGACAGGAGCTGGGGTGGGTGCCGGAGTGGGAGCTGGGGTGGGTGCCGGAGTGGGAGCTGGGGTGGGAGCTGGGGCAGCGCACAGATTCGAGGTGCCGCCGTTACAGGTGGCCGACGTTGGGCTGTTGCCATTCACCGTGAGCGTGCCGCCATTCACCGTTGTTGCACCGGTGTAGGTGTTATTGCCATTAAGAATCCAAGTTCCAGTGCCAACCTTGTTCAAGCCTCCCAGGCCAGTGCCGATGATGCTCGCGATGGTTCCACCTTTCGCGCCACCAAGGGTCAGGGTGTTGCCATATCCCACAATCGTTCCGGAATTTGTAAGGTTAATCAATCCCGTCTCGCCCACAATCCAACTATCACTGGCCAGTGTTACGAGCCCTGGGTACGTTGCCGCTGTCGGGTTGCTATTAACCAAGGCTCCAAGGCCGTTGGCCGAACCATTCAAGGTCAGAGGATTGGAATTTGCCACCGTCTGGCCATAGAGGTCCAGCATGGCCCCGTCCAACACCGTCACTTGGCTAGCAGCGGCACCCAAGGCCGTTGAGCTACCGAGCCGGAGTGTGCCTTGGGCAATCGTTGTCCCACCGGAGTAGGTATTGTTTCCGGCCATCACGAATACGCCTGTGCCGCGTTTCACCAGGCCGGCGTTCGTGCCAGAAAAGCTACCTGTGAAGTCGGCGGGGCTGGTGCTGACTGTCTCGACAGTGAGCATGCCTCCTGCAAGGGAAATATTACCTGCACCCGTCACTGCTCCGATCGTTGCGGACGTGGCTTGGCCCGACAAAAGCTCAAGCGAGCCAGATCCCGACTGCGTGTAGTTGGCATTAAGAATAATATTTCGATCAGCCTTCAGCGTAAGCTTTGTCGAGGTATTGACCGCGACATCACTAGCAAGAGTGATATCGCCAGAGCCGCCGCCAGAGCCCGTCGTCGTGATCTCTACATTCGATGCTCCCAGAGCAGTCTCCAGGGCGGTCACATTGACATTCCCAGTACTGGCAGTGCTACTGAAGACAGTGGGACTAGTTCCCACCCCAGAAACGCCACCGGCAACATTTGAAATCGTGATGTCTGAAGGATCCAGCAGCCACAACCCAGCCGCCCCCTTTGGCGCCTCTGTGGATATACGGATTTCGGCCACATCCAGGCCATAGCCTGACGTTTCAATCCGGCCGCCATCGCCACCCTCTGGTCCGGCTGCTGCGATGAACTGGCCTTGCGCTCGGGTGAACGATGCAGGGTTGTGAACATCACTCCAGGCCACAATCGTGCCGCCATTGCCGGCTTGTGTGGCCGAGGCATCCACAAGTACGCCTGGGTCGATGGTGGTGGTGAGTGCCTGACGCACCAGGGGATCACTGTTCTGCCAGCTGCCGCCGATCTGAATCAGGCCGCCGGCTGCGGGGCCCTGGGCCTTCAGTACCGACGAGCCCATGATGCGCACCGTCTGCCCGCTGAGCGTGAGGGAACCGCCGAGGTTGTTCGTGGGTTGCACGCTGAGTTGTGAATCGTGCACTTGCACAGCCCCGTCCACCGCATCGAGCAGCAGATCGCGATCAACGCTGATCGCGATCCCGTCAGCCAGGATTCCCGGCACAGTCGTGATGCCGGCAGCCAGCCGTGCCTCGGGGTCCACCTGCAGGCCCTGGGCGTTCAGCAGCGGTGCGCCTGCCAAAACAGCCGCCTGCAGTGCAGTACTGCTGAACACGTCGAAGCGACCTCCCCCCTGCATGGCCAACCGAGTGGCGGTCGACAAGCCAAGCTGGCCGACGTTCAGAAATCCGGCACCGGTGCCCAGCTGGACACCACCTGGAGATAGCAGCAGCAGGTTGCCCGGCTTGCTGAAGGCAATTGTTTTGTCGATCCAGCTTCCCCACGGGCTGGTCACACCCACCACCACGGTTTGGCCGCGTTGGTTGTCGAAGCGCACGCCAGTGATCTCGCCACGGGTATCGAAGGCCTTCAGGCGATGAAAGAGGTTGTTCCCGGCCGCCGTGCCGCCCTCCACTACGCACAGACCACTCGCGCAGCGGCCGCTCCGTGAGCCGTTGATCAATGTGCCCAGGCTACGTGAGCCTCCAGGCGCCGCCAGATCAGCCTGGGCAGGCAAGGCGGCGGTGAGTGCCGACAATCCCGCGATCAGGCCTCGGAAAACGTTGCGGCGCAGAGGTGGTGGAGAAATCGACACAGCTCTGCTGGCAGTGAACCGAGAGGTGCTGGACGCAGATCGCATCAGGGGTTATGGGTGAGCTCCAGGCAGAGCCGCACCGCCTACATCTGTTGAAAGGTTATGCGCATCTCAGCCCACCTTGCTTGCCATTGCATGCAGAATGGCCAACCAATGTTGATGTGTAAGCCAAGCTTTTGATGTGGCTGCTTGCCCAGCTGATTGCTCCTCCCCTGCAGCCAGGCCCAATCCGCCTGCCTGAGTCACCCCGCCCGCAGCAGGGTGCACCGCTGGGGCCTGACCCAGGAGAGAAGGTCCCGATCCTCCAGCCCCAGGAGGGAGTATCACCGACGCCAGCACAGGCAACCGAGCCACCCATCAGCGGCAGCCCTGAATCGGGCTCCGATCCAACAAACCTTCCCAAGCTCGAGGGCAAAACTCCTTACTCGCAGGACGAGCTGCGCCGCATCCTTGGTGGCTGCCTTGCTGACGATCCCTCCAGGGTTAAGGCTCTCCAGCAGTGCGCCGTCGTGCTCACCACACGCCTGATGCGTGATGGCTACGTGAACACGCGTGTGTATGTGCGAACGGCCCCGGAGCCCGGCTGGCTGGAGGTGGTGCCCGGTGAACTCGCCGAGATCCGTGTCCAGAGCAGCGATCCTCGCCTGGAACGCAGGATCCGGCAGCGGCTGAAACCATTGCTGGGCACCATCCTCAACGTGCCGCGCCTAGAGCAGGAGCTTGTGGATCTACGCCGCCTACCTGGGGTTGGTCAGATCAAAGGCAACATGGGTCGCGTAGGAACTGACGTTAGCCAGGCGGTGCTCAACCTCACGGTGGATACCGCCGTGGCTCCCTGGCAGGGCAACCTGAGCATCCGCAACGACGGCAATGCCGGCTCGGGGGAGTGGAGATCCCTGGGGGTAGCCCTCAAGAACGATCTGATCACGCCTGGAGACACGCTTCTGCTGGTGGGTGAACTGAATGCCGACCAACAGGCTGAGCTGGGGGCCACGCTCAGCTCGATCAGCTACACAGCTCCGCTCAGTGAACAGCTCAGGCTCACGGGAGCCTTTGGTTACAGCCGCCGCAACCTGGTGGAAGCAGAGCCGCCCCTGCGCAACCTCAGCCTGCGCCAGTTCCAGGGCTATGGGCAACTGGAGTGGGTGTTCCGCGACACCAGCCGCGAACGATGGAGCGCCTTTGCCGGCATCAGCGGAAATCGCAACGACAGCTTCCTGAGTGGCCGCAGCATCTCGCCCAGCGGCCCCGGTGGCTGGAATCAGACCGGTTACGCCCGGGTGGGGGCCAGCTATGGCGGTAGCCAGGGGCGCCTCAGCTGGGCATCAGGGATTTACGGACTGCAGGGCTTGGGCAGTTTCAGCAGCGACGCGCAACTGCAGGAACTCGGCCTGGCCGGCATCGTGCCCGGTTCAGCCCGTGCCCTCGGTGGCAGTCTCACGCTCAATTGGGCGATTCATCCCAGGCTGCTGTTCAGCCTGGGTGGGGCTGGCCAGGTGGCCTTCAATGAGCTCACCGCTGACATGGGCTTCAACCTCGGCAGTGACACCGGCCTGAAAGGCTTGCCCGGGAGCGACATCAGCGGCGACAGCGGCTACCTCTGGACCACCGAACTCACCTGGACCTTTTGGAACAACCGCAAGATGGCTCTGCAGTTGGTTCCCTTCATCGGATCCGGTGGCGTTGAAACCTGGCGGGACACGCTGTACTTCTCGGACACGGTGGGCAGTGCCGGGGTCTTGATGCGTTGGTTGGCCAACCGTCATTGGAATCTTGAGTTGGGCTGGATCAGCCCGTTTGCTACCGAGGAGCGCCACTACTGGGAGAACTGGCTGCTTGGCAGCGGGGTTTACACCAAGCTCCAATACCGCTTCTGATTCCTGAGCCTGGCGCGTGCGTCAGGACTGAGAGAAGTTGGAGGGACGTGTCGAGGGCGGCATCCCGTGAGGTTCACAAGAAAGGGTGCCAAGGCGGTGGCCACATTGATGGCGGGCTATGGCGTGGCCGCTCTGTTGCTCTGGGGCCTTGAGCTGAGCCGGATTCTCCAGAGCGTGAATCTGCTGGTTTACGACGCCATCACCGATCTGAGGCCGGCACCATCAGGTCAAGCGAAGCCGATCGTAATCATCGGCATCAGCGAAAGCGACATCAAGACCTACGGCTGGCCGATTGATGACAGCTTGCTCTGTGAAGCGGTGAACCGCCTCACCAGCGAAGGCGTGAAGGCCATTGGATTGGATCTCTACCGCGATCAAGGAATCGGTGCTCAGCCGAACTGCCTGAGGGAAACGATCCTGCGCAATTCAAGATTGGTGATCATCTTCAATGTGGCAGATGGAATCGCACCGATCCCCGGTGCACCACCCCGCCAGCAGGGATACAACGATCTAGTGATTGACGATGACGGCGTGGTGCGTCGCGATCTGGTGCATGTCGGCGGCCAGGACGAACACGTGGTGACTCTGCCGATGCGCCTGCTGGAGGTGGCCACAGGCAACAATCGGCTTCGGCGTCAACTGGAGGCTGGCGTTGGCCAGGACTCCTGGTTGCAAAGCGATTCAGGGGGCTATTACTCCCTTGATGCGGCGGGCTTCCAGCAGATGCTGCCGTTCGCCCAACCGGGCAGCTATCGCCTCTGGACCTTGGCGCAAGTGTTGTCTGGGCAGATTCCCGCCTCATCAGTAAAGGGAACAATCGCGCTGATCGGCAGCACAGCACCCTCCCTGAGGGATTTGTTCCAGGTACCCCATACGCGCTTTCAGAACCAGGCATCGCTGGCACTGATGCCTGGGGTTGAAATCCACGCCAATCGCCTGGCCGCTTTGATCGACCGCAAGGCGCAGCCGCAACGTTCTGCGATCTGGACCGCCAGCGTGGAGTTCAGCAATGTGCTGATTCTGATCGCGGCATTGCTCAGTGCCGTTGTGGCCGAGCGGATCTCGCCCATCCGGCGGGGTTTACTGCTGTTGATGCTACTGATCGGAGCGTGGCTGTTGATCGGCAGCCTGGCGCTGTTGGCGCAGGTGTGGCTGGAACTGAGTGAAACCGCTGGAGCCATGCTGCTCTTCGGTGGCACCGGTCTGCTGCGGCGTGGCGCCCTAGCCCAGGTGCAACGGCAGCAGGTGGAACGGCTGCTCGGTCAGACCACATCTCCGGCTGTGGCAAAGCAACTCTGGAATCAACGGGAAACCCTGCTCAGCGATGGTCGCTTTGAAGGTCGCCAGCTGCCCGTCACCGTCATCTTTTCCGACACACGGAACTTCACCACAGTGTCTGAGCAATTATCACCGGCAGCCTTGCTGAACTGGTTGAACCGCTGCATGGCCTATTGCGTGCCGGCGATTACCCAACGTGGGGGCATGGTGAACAAATTCACCGGTGACGGCTTCATGGCTGTGTATGGAGCGCCGATCGGCGTGGGTGCAGCCGGTGATGCCCGCGCCGCCCTGCAGACAGCGCTGCAGATTCAGCAAGGCATGACGCGACTCAATGACGAGTTGGCAGCCACGGGCGAACCGGCCTTTGCCCTGCGCCTGGGAATTCATTCAGGCCCTGCGTTGGCCGGTTCGATGGGGTCGAGTGAGCGCCTGGAGTATGCCGTGATCGGAGACACGGTGAACTGCGCCTCCCGGCTGGAAAGCATTGAGAAAGAACGCCAAGACACCCTCTGCAGGGTTCTGATCTCCGATGCCACCCGTGAGCTCCTCACTCAGAACAGCACAGACCAAGAGAGGGCATGGATCAGCCGTCTGATCTGGATGGATTGGGGTTACCTGAACGTGAAAGGCCGGGAGGAGGCGTTGCGGATCTGGGAACTCAGAGGCATCGCACCGGCAGCTCCCGAGGCCACTCCGGCGTGATCACATCGCTGATCTCGAAGGCCTTGGCCAAGGTGGCACTCGCCACCGTGCTGCCACAGGCTGCTTTCAGTGCCTGCAGCGAAGCGGCCGCCTGCTGATCAGCAGGTTGCACATCGGACACCAGCAGGCTCTTCGCCGGAGGGGATGAGGTCTCCACGAAATCAAAGCCACCATCCTCAGCAGATGCTCTGCTCTGTTCACAGCGCTGGCTGGTTTCCCAGATGGTGGCTTTCTGCACCGCAGCGATGTGGAGCAGCGTCACACCTGGACCTGATGCCGGGATCTCTTGGCGATTGATAGTCCCCCCGGCTGTGGCGGGAGTGAACACCACCTGCAGCGGTCGCGGCTGCGCCGTCGGGCCTTCCAGGATGCCGAGGGTCGTGCCGGAGCCTGGCGCGAAAACACTGTTGGCAGGTAACAGATGCACCAGCACTCGGGCACTGCATTCACCACGGGTACCCCCGCCTACGCGTCGCCCCGGGAAGCTATTACGCAGTTCTGACTGGGCGAGCGTTACAAGGGGGGCACTGATCAGCAGCAGTGCCATCCAGGGCAGACAGCCGCGAGCAGCCATGGGGAAGCCAAGCACTGCCCAAGATTGGACACACTTCTGCGCTGCTGGCAACAGCTTGCTTTCGATGCTCAATCGCAGGGGATTGGCTCCTCCATAAAGAACGGGTCGTGTCGCAGGGGGGCATCCTGCGGATCAAGCCAGGTGAAGCAGTGCAATGGCTCCCCGGCGGGGTGCGCCCCATTGCGCCAACCCTTGAGCAGCACGGCGGCACCATCGTCACGCTCATCCACCAACCACTGGGCTGCGTTCTGCCGGCCGCCACCCTCCAGGCCATCAAGGCGGGCTCAACAGCTTGTGCTCGCCAACTGCCACTACCTGAGCCACCAACGCCGGTGATTTCGCCAGGGCCAGCTCTCGCGTGCCGTGGTCAGGGTCTTCTGGCTGGCCTTGAGCTCCTACTGCTGGGCACCCACCCGTTCCACGACCTCGATGCGGCGGATGCCGGCTGCAACGCTGATCTCAGCGGCGTTTGCAACGTGGGTGCCACCGCAGAGCCCCATCGACACGCTGGACACATCCACCACCTGCACCACCTCGACCTACTTCTTGACGGAGAGCCGAAGTCGATTGGGCTGAGCGCCAGAAGAAGGAGGGGTGTGAGCAAGCTCACAAAGGGGAATGACAGAGATCAACACCACGCCGTCCTGATTGGGCGATTGTGACTGCATCGAGGGGACACACCCTCGAGCCTCACCTCTCACCAAAAAAACAATGCGCAACCTCAGCCCCGAATCTCTCGATCAAGAACTCAGCCTTGAGCAGCTCAACAGCATCCACGGCGGTGGCAAGGTTTGGGACACCATTAAAGGTGCTGCCAAGAAAGCCGGCGACTGGGCCGAGCGCACCTTCGGCGATGGCGACGGCACACACGAGTTCTGGGATGACTACGCCGATGAAGTCTTCAAAATTGGAACCATCGTGCTGGGAGCCAGTGTGGTGGCCGGGCCCGATGGCAAGCCCTGCACCGAGCGCTGATCAGCGCTCGGGAGCGGCGGGAGCTCAGCCCAAGGCGGCGCTGAGCTCTTTCATAGCTGCTGCCAACGCCCCATCCAGCGCAGCCCCATCGCGGCCACCGGCCTGGGCCAGGTTGGGCCGGCCGCCGCCGCCGCCGCCGCAGACCTTGGCAATCCCGCCGATGAACTTGCCGGCCTGCTGGCCCTTGGCGATCACAGCCTTGCCGAAGGCGGCCACCAGGATCACCTTGCCCAGGTCAGCGGGATCGGGCAGACCGCCGAGCACCACGGCGGCGCCATCACCCAGCTGATCCGCCAGCCCCTGGGCAGCGCTCTGCAGGCCGCCGCCCTCCACACCATCCAGGCGGGCCACCAGCAGCTGGTGCTTGCCAACGGTCACCGCCTGAGCCCCCAGCGCCGCTGATTTCGCCAGGGCCAGCTCCTCGCGTGCCGCAGCCAGGGCCTTCTGGCTGGCCTTGAGCTCTTCCTGCAGGGTCCCCACCCGTTCCACGATCTCGGCGGGCTGAGCCTTGAAGCGCTCACCCAGCTGCTTCACCACAGCATCGCGCTCGTTGAGATAGGCCAGCACGGCCGCGCCGGCCACGGCCTCGATGCGGCGGATACCGGCGGCCACACCGCTCTCGCTCACGATCTTGAACAGGCCGATCTCAGCGGTATTGGTCACGTGAGTGCCGCCGCAGAGCTCCATCGACACGCCGGGCACGTCCACAACGCGCACCACATCGGCGTACTTCTCGCCGAACATCGCCACGGCACCGGCGGCCTTGGCCTTCTCGATGGCCATCTCCTGCACCTCGAGGCTGTGGGCGTCGCTGATCCAGCCGTTGATCAGGCTCTCGATCTGCTCGAGCTCAGCGGCGCTGACGGCACGGGGGCAGTGGAAGTCGAAGCGCAGGCGATCGAAATCCACCAGCGAGCCGGCCTGGCCGATGCCCGTATCCACCACCTGCTTGA
>Ga0194116_10002079_pt1 | contig 26642 bp, 24 predicted proteins | sample TA2MahsurfametaG_4_FD_148617 | JGI IMG/M metagenome (GOLD analysis project Ga0194116, IMG submission 148617) | Freshwater microbial communities from Lake Tanganyika, Tanzania - TA2015008 Mahale S9 surface | ecosystem: Environmental > Aquatic > Freshwater > Lake | place: Tanzania: Lake...
TTCATTCCATGGCAAATGGCTTATGGCGAAGAACAAGGTCGTCAGTCTCTTTGTTTCGATATGGAAATTATGGAGATAGGTAAGTCTGGAGCATTCGTTCAAGCGCAGATGCAGCCCAATCCGAATGTGAGATAATTGTTATAACTTTATGTTTATGAAATATATTCCTATTTACTTGAGCATTCTTGTGTCTATTCTCACAAGTTGCAGTGAGGAAGTTAACTTAAACGGTGATTTCAAAGAAACAGCCGTAGTTTATGGTTTATTGGATCACGCTGATTCGTTACATTATGTAAAAATTACTCGAGCATTTATCGGACCTGGAAATGCTTTGGAAATAGCACAAATTCCTGATTCAAGTTACTTTAATAACGTTGAATTAACTGTTGCCGAATATCAAGGTGGAACTTTATTAAGAACGTGGTTATTAGAGGACACAATTGTAACCAACAAAGATGTAGATGGTGCGTTTTATGCGCCTGAGCAAAAAGTTTATTATTTCAAAACCTTACCTACTGTTACTTCATCCATGGGTGTTCCGGGAACAGTTCAAACTTCTTCAAATCCGTTGTTAACATCACTTAAACCAGGTTGCACATACAAAATGAAGGCCGTAATTAATAATGGCGCGTTTGAAGTGAATGGAGAAACAGAATTAGTGAATGGATTAACAACTAGCGCCTCTTCTCAGAATTTCACATTTAAATTTGCGGGTGATCCAGCTGAATATATTTCTACAGGAGTAGGGGTAGGAAGTACAGGAAATGCCTACATCGTAAATGCTCAATTGGATGTATTTTTTAATGAACATATTGGAAGCAGTGTTACGACAAAATCATTCAATTGGCAACTTGGAGAAAATGATGTCTTACCAAGCGCAAGTACCACTTTTACAGCCTTGGGAAAAACATTTTACGAATTGATGCTACGAAATGTTACGGATGATCCGGTAATAGATAAACGCACATTTAATGGGATTTTAGTTACTATTACCGGAGGAGCAGAAGATTTGTACAATTATATGGTTGTCAACAAACCGACATCTTCCTTAGCTCAAAGCAAACCCACATACACCAACCTTTCTGTTACCAATGATAAGCGAGTTGTAGGAATTTTCTCTTCACGTCAAACGTTGAAAGTATTCAAGCCATTTTATGTTTCTCCAGCACAAGCTTACATTCGAGCTATCGATAAAAAAAGCACGCGTGAATTGTGTATTGGTCCAATTACCGGTCCACTTCTATTTTGCTCGGATCATCCAGGAGACAATATTGTGAATCAGCAAGAGTCATTTGCTTGTAATTAAAAATTGAAGATTTTAACATCTCGATGAGTGAGCGATTAACTTTATTTGCTGATGTCATTTTACCAGTGCCCATTCATCAAGCCTTTACGTATCGAATTCCTTTCGATTTAAACGATTTTGTTCAATTTGGTCAACGGGTAATTGTTCCTTTTGGCAAAAATAAATTGATTACCGGAATTATCGTTCGAATTCATCAAGAGATTCCAACGGTTTACCAGGCGAAATACATCGAACATTTACTTGATGAAACAGCCATTATAACGAATAAACAATTCGAGTTTTGGAAATGGATTGCTAGTTATTACATGGCTCCAATCGGTGACGTGATGAATGCTGCTTTACCTGCAAATTTTAAATTGGCGAGTGAAACTAAAATCGTTATTCATCCAGAATTTGATACCAATTTCGATCAACTCGATGAACGCGAAAGCAAAATTATTGAAGCACTTGAAATAAATGAGGAAATTGACCTTAAGGAGCTTTCAGAAATTGTTGGAATTAAGACAATTCAGCCACTGATAAAAAAATTAATTGAAAGACGGATTGTTGCCACGAAAGAGGAAATAGCAAATCGTTACACGCCCAAAACAATTCTTTGTGTTACATTAAATTCAACTTTTCAAGAAGAGAATGCCCTTCAAGAGTTAATGGAGGAGTTGGAGCAATCATCAAGAAATGCAAAACAACTTGAAGCTCTTTTGATTTTGATTAAAGAAAGTTCAAATTCAGGAGGAATTCACATTCCAATTCCGAAGAAAAAGTTGATCGAAAAAGGTGTTAGTGCTTCGGCTTTGAACACGTTGGAAAAAAATGAGGTAATCTCACTGGAACGCTTTCAAATTGATCGACTGATTCGAGACAATAAGACGAAGCTGCCTTTTAAAGAACTGACTGATGCTCAGCAAAATGCTTATCAAGAAATAATTACCTCCTTCGAAAAAAATGCTGTTACTTTACTTCATGGTGTAACGGGCTCGGGAAAAACGGAAGTTTATGTGCAATTAATCCAAGATTATTTGGAGCAAGGAAAACAAATACTATTTCTTTTACCGGAAATTGCATTAACAACCCAACTTATTCAGCGGCTGTCGTCGTATTTTGGAGACTTGGTTGGCGTTTATCATTCTCGATTCAATCAAAATGAACGCGTTGAAATTTGGAATAAAGTTTTAAATAATGACGTTTCGAATTACCGAATTATTTTGGGTGCACGTTCCGCAGTTTTCCTTCCATTTCAAGATTTGGGACTGATCATTGTAGATGAGGAACATGAAAGTTCGTTTAAGCAATATGATCCATCGCCACGCTACAACGCTAGGGATGCTTCCATTATTTTGGGAAATCAATTTCAAGCTAAAGTACTTTTAGCAACAGCAACTCCTGCTATGGAAACGTATTACAATGCGACCACAGGAAAATTCGGACTTGTTGAATTAAAAGAACGATACAAGGGTTTGCGCTTACCTGAAATTCTCTGTGCTGATCTTAAAAAAGAACGACGTCAAAAAGAAAATCAATCTCATTTTTCAGTGTTTTTAGTGGATGAAATGCGTCAAGTTCTAAATAATGGTGAGCAAGTTATTCTCTTTCAGAATAGACGAGGATATACTCCGCTGTGGTCATGTGAAATCTGTTCTTGGACTCCTAAATGCAACAATTGCGATGTTTCGTTGACCTATCACAAAAATGGAAATGTATTGAAGTGTCACTATTGCAGTTATACCCATGCGCCAATTGGCTCTTGTCCGGCTTGTGGCAGCAATCGACTGAAAATGATTGGTTTTGGAACAGAAAAAGTGGAAGATGAATTATCCTTAGTTTTTCCCGATAAAGTAATTAAGCGTTTGGATTTGGATACAACACGTTCAAAAAATGCATACGAAGAAATTATTGATGACTTTGAAAACCGACGAATTGATATCCTTATCGGGACTCAAATGGTTTCCAAAGGACTTGATTTTGATAATGTTAGTTTGGTTGGAATTTTAGATGCGGATATGCTTTTGAAGAGGCCAGATTTTCGAGCATATGAGCGTTCTTATCAATTAATGTCTCAGGTTGCAGGTCGGGCAGGAAGAAAAGAGAAACGAGGAAAAGTAATTGTACAAACGACTGATCCTGATCATTGGGTGATTAAATTAGTTGAGCAACACGATTTCATCTCTTTCTATAAAAATGAAATCATTGAACGGGAGAATTATTTCTATCCTCCTTTTTATAAGATGATTACCTTAACGTTAAAACACAAGGAGGAACCCCTAGTTGAAAAGGCTGCATTTGAATTAGCGAAATCACTCCGTGAGACATTTAAAGAGCGAGTTTTAGGGCCGGAATTCCCGATTATTAAGCGTATTCAGAATCAATTTTTGAAAGAAATAAAACTTAAAATTGAGCGAACAGCACCTGATAAAAAAGTGAAAGAGCGAATAGCATTGCTGATTGATGAGTTTTATTCAAAGCCAAATAATAGAGCAATTAAGATAGTTGTGGATGTTGACCCGCTTTGATTATTTAAATAAAAAAGAGCGCATTTCTGCGCTCCTTCGTGAATTTCATTCAAAGCCAACCAACAGAGTGGTAAAGGTGGCGGTGAATGTTGATCCGCTCTGAATTTAACCCAGATAACTTTTTAATGTTTTATTTTTTGAGGTCTGTTTCAACCTTCTAATCGCCTTTTCTTTTATTTGACGAACTCGTTCACGCGTTAAATCAAATTTGACACCAATTTCTTCCAGCGACATCGGTGTTTTGCCTTCAAGACCATAAAACATACTAACCACTTCACTTTCGCGGCTCGTCAATGATGTTAATGATCGACGAATATCACTGCGTAACGATTCCAAAACTAGATTCGTCTCAGGACTCGGAAGTGAATCTCCAACTAAAACATCGTACATACTCGATGAGGATTCATCGCCTTCAACTAAAGGAGCATCCATAGAAACATGCCTTCCATTTTGAGCTAAAGATTGCTTAACTTCTTCTGTCGAACAATTTAAAAATTCAGCTAGCTCGTCTGCTGAAGGAGGTCGCTCAAATTTCTGTTCCAATTCTGAATAAGCACGATTGATTTTATTGATGTTTCCAATTTTGTTTAACGGTAAACGCACAATTCTAGCTTGCTCAGCTAACGCTTGTAAAATGGATTGACGAATCCACCAAACGGCATAGGAAATAAATTTAAACCCACGTGTTTCATCGAAACGCTCAGCGGCTTTGATCAAACCTACATTTCCTTCATTAATTAAATCTGGTAGTGCTAATCCTTGATTTTGATACTGTTTGGAAACAGATACAACAAAACGTAAATTTGCTTTTGTCAAACGCTCAAGAGCTGTTCGATCACCTTCACGAATACGTCTTGCTAATTCTACCTCTTCATCAGCGGTTATTAAATCAACACGGCCAATCTCTTGAAGATACTTATCAAGCGAAGCAGTCTCGCGATTTGTAACTTGTTTTGCTATTTTTAATTGCCTCATGACAAACTTTTTAAATCTTTAACGGACATTACGCCTGAAAGGTTGTCTTTAAGACGTTTTTTTTTAGGAAAGTTTCATCAACTTGAAAATTCGCTTGAAAAAAATGAGCAAAAGAGGCTTATGAATGAATATCGAATAAGATATTACAAGTCTTATTAATAGGTTATAACGTAAATTAGATTGCTATTTTTTCTTTTTGTCAGAAAAATCTTCATAGTCCAACGTCAATTCTTGGTCAACCTTAGCTGTTACTGAGATTGGAATGTAATCAACAATGACATTGGTTTTATCTAATCCAAAGTCTTCGGCAGGTTTTAAACCGGTTGCTTTAACGAACCTATATGCTTTCACGCATACTTGTTGGAAAGAGGTAAGTGCATTATCCATTGCAACACGCGAGTTCAAAACAACGAATTTAAAATCTATTTCATCAATTTTACCACGCAGCGACTTAAACACCGTTTCTCCTGTCAATTCACCTTTCTCCACCATGTGACCATGAATTTTTCGCATCATATATTCAATTCGATGTTCTTCTTTAAAACCAAGCTGAAGAGTAACATAGTAACAGGATTTGTCAATTACCTCATTCACTGAATAGTGAACGCCCCATGGCTCATTTAAAATATCTAAATGTAAAAACCAAATGATATCTGCTTTCCGCGGTTTCTTTCTGAAAAGTGAGTGATAAACGGTGAGATCTAATTTTTTACAGGAGTTACTGCGAGTCGGAAAAACTATGTTTGATGCTTCAAAGCTTATTTCAGGGTCGGTTTTAACTGCCATTATTAATGGTTTCACTTCTTCCATGGAAATATATTCAGTGATGCTTGTTCGGAGCTGACGCGCTTTATAATACAAGAAAAGAAGAGTAAAGAAGGAGCTTGCTAAAATTAATGTGAACCAACCTCCTGAAACTACTTTTCCAAGGTTCGAAAGTAAAAACACACCCTCTATTGCCAAAAATATGGCGAAAATGATGGCATAAAATGCTTTGACCTTTGGGTATTTAAGCATTAACAAGAATCCAAGTAAAATGGAGGTCATCACCATATCAATTGTAATGGCGAGTCCATAAGTGTGCTCCATTTCACTTGACCTACGGAAAATTAAAATCACTAACAAACACCCGACCATTGTAAACCAATTGATGAATGGAATATAAATCTGACCTTTATGATTACTTGGATATTTAACTTTTAAGTTGGTCCACAATTTTAGCTTAATTGCCTCATTTAAAAGTGTAAATACTCCTGTTATGAGGGCTTGTGATGCGATAATTGCAGCCGCTGTGGCTATAGCAATCGCAAAAGGTAGCATTTCTTTAGGTACCATTTTATAAAAAACAGTTTGATTTGGACCTAAATTAAATCCCTCAGATAGACAAAGCGCCGATTGACCAAGGTAGTTTATGACTAAAAGAATGGATACAAAAGACCAGCTAATTCGAATATTACCTTTACCGCAATGCCCAAGATCGGAATATAGAGCCTCGGCTCCTGTCGTACAAAGAAATACAGAACCCAAAACAGCAAATCCACCATCAACATTTGCAACAAGGTTATATGCATAGTATGGATTGAACGCATATAGTACTTTTGGGTTAAGTGTAATATTGTGGATTCCTAAATAACCTAAAAAACCGAACCAAATAACCATTATTGGACCAAAAAGTTTACCTATTGCTGCAGTTCCAAATTGTTGAATGGTAAAGAGAATGACAATTATCGTAACGACTATCGGAATTATTGGTAATTCAGGATTAATGGTGCTTAGACCTTCAACGGCCGATGAAATGGATATTGCAGGTGTAATAAATCCATCCGCAAGAAGCGTTGCACAACCTATTAACGCAGGAATTATAACCCATTTGATTCGGCGTTTTTTTAACAAGGCGAACAATGCAAAAATTCCTCCTTCACCATTGTTATCAGCATTTAAAGCGAAATAGATATATTTCACTGTGGCTAATAAAATCAAAGTCCAAATAACACAGGACAACGCTCCTAAAATAAAATCAGGTGAAATATGTTTGCCCCCGCCAGTAATTGCTTGAAAAACATATAGAGGTGAAGTACCAATATCTCCAAATACAATTCCTGTTGTAATTAAAATACCGGCAAGTGAAATTTTGTGCGAAGAATCCGACATTAAAAAAATTTCGCTAAAATTAATTTAAAATCATTTCGAGCGTAAAATTGAAGGCATTTATTTTTAAAGATTGATTTCTGAGTCCATATAAATAAATTATCTTTGCTCAACTTATTGCCCACGTGGTGAAATTGGTAGACATGCCATCTTGAGGGGGTGGTGCCAATAGGCGTGCTGGTTCGAATCCAGTCGTGGGCACAAAAGAAGTCTGGCACTTAGTGCTGGACTTTTTAGTTTTCTGACAAATCCAAATCCCATTTGAGATTTGGCAAAACTAAAAACGACTATTGCTTCGCAGAAGCGCAGACTTTATGCTTGAGTTAGACCTCATATTTTGGTTCTTGAAAAAATCCAGTCGTGGGCACAAAAAAAGTCCGGTACGAAGTGCTGGACTTGTTAGTTTTCGGACTGTCTAGTTACAATAAAAACGCCCCACAATTGTGAGGCGTTTTCGTTTAAACTAAACTAACTATGAAGATTCTTATTGTACGATGAATTTGATTGTGTTTGTTGTGTCAGCTCCAACCAATTGAGCTACGTATAAGCCTGCTGTCAACCCGTTGAATGTTGCGCTTGTTGTGTTCTCAACGTTCATTGTGTTTACCACTTGACCTGCTGCATTCACAATGTTGATTTGCTCAACTGTAGCGTTGTTCCAAGTGATTGTTCCGTTTCCATTAGATGGGTTCGGATATAATTCAAATGTTGCTGTTTCTTCTGTGATTCCTGCAGCTTCTGTAGCTACATATGTTCCGATGTTCAATTGACATCCGTTAGCGTCTGTTACGTTTACTTCGTATACTCCTTCTGTTGTGATGTCCATCAAATCTTCAGTGATTGCTCCGTTGTTCCAGTTGTGCGTGTATGGCGCTGTTCCTCCTTGTACGAATAAATCTAAACTTGTAGAGCTAACAAAGTTGTCTTGTGTAATCATCCCTTCCAATACTGCCGGTGCCTCAACATCGAAAGATGCAAATAATACTTCTCCTTCGTTTGTCTCAATTTTGACGCGGTAAGTTCCTGCTGCCAATCCGTTGATGTCTTCTGCATTCATCCCGTTGTCCCAAGAGAAGAAATATGTAGCTCCGTTTGTTACATCGATATCGATGCTTCCGTTGTTTGTGTTTGCACATGTTGTGTGGTGAACTGTGTAGGTAATCACTTCTTGGTTGTTTGTATTAACTAAAGACCCTGTTGTGATGCTCTCAGCGTTTGCATTGATAGCTGTTGCTCCGATGAAGATACTTGCGATGAAGTTGCGAACTGAAGTTTTCATTTTGTTTCGTTTTGTTATCTGAAACAAAATTGTCACATATCACAAGGGTATGCACCATATATTATGGAATAGCCTAGCAAAATACACCCTCATACACATCACCAATTATGTGTTTTAACGAAGGATAATAAGTGGTAGTACTTAGAAATCTATTTTTGAACGAAAATTTTGGGAATTCGTGAAGATCTATTTTCTCGATGTAAAATAAATCCTAAATAAACTTTAGTTAATTTAAAGGAACAAATACCTTCCATAACATTGATAGCACTAAATAATTAGAAAATACCTATTGAATGGCTTTCTCAAGTAAATGTCCAAACCACCAACAATCCTCGAATGAATTGTAAAGTGGTGCCGGGGCAACACGAATTACGTTCGGTTCTCTCCAATCAGCAACAACACCCAAATCACTCAGCGCGTCAAAAAGTGCTTTTCCTTGTCCTAAAGCCATTATTGAAAGTTGCGCTCCACGTTGATTTTTATCCTTTGGCGTAATTAACTCGAACGTACATTTATCTTTATTGCGTTCTGAAATGGAATCAATTACAAACTCTAAGTAGGCAGTCATCAAATCACGTTTCGCTCCAATCGCTTCCATTCCTGCCTCATCGAATATATCGACAGCAGCCAAATGTGCAGCCATTCCGAGAACGGGAGCGTTACTTAATTGCCATCCCTCGGCACCTGGCATAGGTTGAAACCCAGGCTCCATAAGGAAACGCTTTTCTTTGTTGTAGCCCCACCATCCAGCAAATCTTGGTAAATCTGGATTGTTTGCATGCCGCTCATGAACAAACATTCCTGAAACTCCACCGGGAGAGGAGTTTAAATATTTATAACCGCACCAAGCGGCAAAATCAACCCCCCATTCATGCAATCTAAGATTTATATTTCCTGCTGCATGCGCTAAATCAAATCCAACGATAGCTCCGGCCTTATGCCCCGCTTTCGTGATAGTTTCCATATCGAAAAGCTGTCCAGTATAATAATTTACACCGCCAATCATTACCAATGCTAATTCGTCGCCTAATTCTTCAATTTTAGATAGAATATCTTCTATTCTAATTAATTGTTCTCCTTCCCTTGGACCAAACTCTACCAAATGCTCGTTTGATAATCCATGAAATTTTACTTGCGACTCCAATGCATATTGATCGCTCGGAAATGCTTTTGCTTCGCATAAAATTTTTGTTTTCTTGCCTTGTGGACGATAAAAAGAAACCATTAATAAATGAAGATTGGTTGTCAACGAGTGCGTTACAACAACCTCAATCGGCTTGGCGCCAACAATTTTAGCTACTTTTTCAGTCAAATTCTCGTGATAGGAAAACCAAGGTCTTTTTGCTAGAAAATGACCCTCAACACCAAATCTTGCCCAATCATCTAATTCTTCTTGAATGTAGTTGGAAGTTGATTTAGGCTGCAGACCTAATGAATTTCCTGTGAAATATCGAACTTCATTCTTATGAAAAGTCGGGAAATGAAATTTATCACGAAAAGAACGTAAGGGATCAACTTGATCTATACTTTGAGCAAATGCTAAGGTATTTTCAAACTGCATAAACGATGGATTATTACTAAATTTGTTTTTTCGGTACAAATATAAACTTTTAAAAAATGATGCTACAGGAAGGAATCGACCGATCAATATCCAATGAGTTGTTTCAAGAATCAAAAAACTATTTCCCCGGAGGTGTAAATTCTCCCGTTCGAGCTTTCAAATCAGTTGGCGGAACACCATTATTCATTAAAAAGGGAGATGGAGCTTATATTTGGGATGAGGATGGTAATAAGTTCATCGATTTTTGTTGCAGTTGGGGTCCATTAATTCTTGGGCACAACGATCCTGATGTTTTCCATTCAATTGTGGAAACATTAAAAAATGGTTCCAGTTTTGGCGCGCCTACACGAAAAGAAAATGAGTTGGCCTCATTTATTTTAGAACGAATTCCTTTCATTGATAAATTGCGATTTGTTAGTTCTGGAACAGAAGCGGTTATGTCAGCTATACGATTAGCGCGAGGTTACACCGGAAAAAATAAAATTGTCAAATTCGATGGTTGTTATCATGGTCATGTAGATGCCTTACTTGTAAATGCGGGAAGTGGGCTTGCTACATTCGGAACTTCCTCTAGTGCAGGCGTTCCTGAAACGTTCGCTCAAGAAACATTAGTTTTACCTTTAAACGATTTAGATACTCTAAAAACCTGTTTTGAGGCCTATAGTGGCGACATCGCATGCGTAATCATTGAGCCGATTCCAGCAAACAATGGTTTGCTTTTACAAGACAATTCATTTTTAAATGGTTTGAGAGCTTTATGCACAGAATTCAACATTCTACTCATCTTTGATGAGGTCATTTCCGGTTTCAGGGTAGCTTTTGGAGGTGCTACGGAATTATATGGAATTTATCCAGATATTGTTACATATGGGAAAATTATAGGTGGTGGACTTCCTGTAGGTGCCTATGGAGCAAAAAAAGAAATAATGCAATTTGTCTCACCTGATGGACCTGTTTATCAAGCGGGAACCCTTTCTGGAAATCCTGTGGCAATGGCTGCGGGACTTGAACAACTTAAAAAATGTTCCGAACAAGGTTTTTATATTGAATTAGCAAATAAAACAACTGAATTTATTGAAGGCATTAATTCATTTTGTGCTGAAAATAACTTTCCACTTGAGCTCGTGTCGATTGGTTCTATTTTTTGGTTTTCATTCAATGGAAAAAAACGCATTTTAAGCTCGAGCCAAATTGATCCAGACATGACATATTTCAATAAACTTCATAATTATTTATTAAATCAAGGAGTCTATTTAGGACCAAGTGGATATGAAGTAGGTTTTATATCGAGTAAACACGATAAAAAGATGATTGAATTTGCCGCACAAAAGATAATCGAAGGAATTAAAGAGTTATTTTAAAACTTTATTGGATTCGAATTGTTACCTTGACATAAAGCTTATCGACGAAAAATAAATTAAGTTACTTTACTTTTAGCCTAAAACATTTTAGGCCTTAATACTAACCGATTTACTACTTTAATTATGCAGCACAAAGGTGAAATCTTAGAAAAAGCAGTGAGGGAGAGCGGAATGCCGTTGACTAAACTCACTCAAAGACTAAACAAAAGCAGACGTTGGATTTACAATGCTTTTGAAAATCCAAATGTTTCCATTGACTATATCTTGGAAATTAGTAAAATTATTCATCACGATTTTTCTGAAGACATAGTAGAATTAAAAAAATATCGAACGATGGCAGCCTTTATGCACCTTGAAAATGTTTCTGAAACAGACAATAATGAGAAGCAAGGTCAAGACTATTGGAAAGACAAGTATTTGAAATTGTTGGAAAAATATAACCAACTATTGGAGCGAGGTCTCTAAAAGCTTTTATCAACTATTTCTTTGTAGCTTTGAGCCATGATTTTAGTCACGGGTTCCACAGGTTTATTGGGCAGTCATTTACTTATTGAGCTCACTCAATACCATTCTAAAATCAGAGCCAGTTTTCGCAATCATGAAAAAATAAAGGGGGTAGAAAAGCTATTTCGTTTTTATTTCAATAATGACGCAGATACTTATTTTCAAAAAATAGAGTGGGTTCATTGTGATTTATTAAATCTAGGTCAACTAAATAGTCTCTTCCAAGAAGTAGAATACGTTTATCATTGCTCTGGAAAAGTTTCATTCTACAAATCAGATTTTGGCGCATGTTTTCGAAATAATCGAGAGGCAACGGCCAATGTTGTTAATTTTTGCCTGAGTTCAAAAGTCAAAAAACTTTGCTACGTTAGTTCAACGGCCGCGATTGGCAGTAATCCGAATGGTTTAACGACAGAAGCGAACAAATGGGAAAATGGAAAGACTATTAGTGGTTATTCGGTCTCGAAATTTTCAGCTGAAAAAGAGGTTAGGCGTGGAATCGAAGAAGGTCTGAACTCAGTAATCATAAATCCATGTGTAATACTAGGACCTGGCGATTGGAATGATTCATCACTAACGATTTTCAAAACAGCTAATAAAGGGATTTCATTTTACCCGAGTGGGAGAAACGCGATTGTAGATGCAAGAGATGTTGCGAAATCAATGAGACTATTGATGGATTCATCAATTCATTCAGAAAGATTTCTTTGCATTGGAGTTAATATAACTTTTCATGATTTATTCAGTAAATTGTGCTTAAAGTTTGGAAATAAAGCTCCTTCAATTCTTGTACCGCGCTGGCTAACCATATTTGTGGCATTCTTTTCGGAAACCTTTTGTCGAATATCAGGAAAAAAATCAGGCATATCAATTGAAACTGCTTATTCAGCGTACAAGTCGATTGAGTATGATAATTCCAAACTAAGAAAGGTTATTGAAATTGAATTCCACACTTTAGAGGAAACCATTGACAATGCAATTGCTTTCAAACATTTTGATTCATAGCTTGTTTTTTTGCAATGAAAAGAAGAGAAATTATTCTTTCTGGAATATTGGTCATTTTCTACACGGTGGGTATCGTTGGCACCCACATTTCTGCATACAAAGATTCATTTTTTGGTCTTTCTTATTTCAATCTCCTTCTATCATTCGTTATACTGATTTTAGCACGAAATGACAAGAATAAAGCTTTTTGGGGATTCCTCGGATTTGCTTTTTTCATAGGAATGTTAGTTGAATGGATTGGAGTACATACGGGATTATTGTTTGGGGATTATTATTATAGTAAAAACCTTGGTTTCAAAGTATTTGAAGTCCCCTTAGTAATTGGACTTAATTGGGCTATGCTCACTGTTGTTTCGTCTTCTGTTGTTAGTAAAATAAATACGAATGGTCTTATAAAAATTTTACTCAGTGCGCTCGCGATGACTCTGTTCGATGTGCTGATAGAACCTGTTGCAATAAGATCTGATTTTTGGTTATGGAAAGATGGTGTAATTCCTTTTTATAATTATGTTTGTTGGTTTCTAATATCGTTAATTTTACAGGTGATATACTTTCGTTTCAACTTGGTGGAATCGAACAAAGTACATAATTTATTGTTAGTTTTTATGACGATATTTTTCGTTAGTTTAATTTTATTTTAACTATGTATTGGTGGGGACCTTTTGTTTTGATTTTAGCCTTTTTCGGAATGGAATTCATGGCGTGGGCAACACATAAATTTGTGATGCATGGCAATATGTGGTATTTTCACAAGGACCATCATCAAGTTGAGGAAGGATTCTTTGAGAAAAACGATGTGTTCTTTTTGATTTATGCGATACCATCTTGGTTGTGTATCATGTTGGGAATGATCTATCAATTTTACGTTCCCGTTTGGATTGGATTTGGAATAGCGGCTTATGGTTTTGCCTATTTTTTAGTTCATGACGTATACATTCACCGAAGATTTAAGTGGCTGCGCGATATCGATCATCCGTATTTCTATGCGATTCGCAAAGCACATAAAGTTCATCACAAGCACACTGATAAAGAACATGGCGAGTGCTTTGGAATGTTAATCGTTCCTCCAAAATTTTACAGGGAAGCGAAGAAATCCTATCAAAGTAAAAATAACCTGCGATGAGCGTTTATGGTTGGGTTCTTCTTTTTTCAATTGCGGGGCCATTTGCTTTAAGTTTCGACAAAAAAGTAAATTTCATTCGCTATTGGAAGCCCTTACTCATTTCGGTTGTTTGTGTTGGGATTCCCTTTTTAATTTGGGATGAGTTGTTCACGCAACTTGAAGTTTGGGGTTTTAATTCAACCTATTTATTCGGTATTTATCTTGGTCATTTGCCATTGGAAGAAGTATTGTTTTTCCTGATTGTTCCCTATTGTTGTGTATTCATTCACGAAGTTTTGACAACTTACTTTCCGAATATTAAATTGGATGTTACCGCAAAGTTTTTCGGAATTATAATGTTGGCTTTGTCCATTATTTTAGTCATCTTGAATCCCACAAATTATTACACTTTATCTGCTTGCTCTTTAACTTCGATTTACATTTTAATTGCTTTTATTAGAAAGTTTCATTGGTTTTCATCTTTTGCTTTTACATATTTAGTTTGTTTGATTCCTTTTTTAATTGTGAATGGGATATTAACAGGAAGTATGACTGATGAACCGATTGTTTGGTATTCAGAAAAGCACATTACTGGATTTCGAATATTGACAATTCCATTTGAGGATTTGTTTTACAATTTTAGTTTACTTTTTCCAATCATTTGGATATTTGAAAATCTAAAAGCTAAGTTCCACAGGAACTGAAATAATTTCATTTTAAAATTTTGTTGAACGAAAATTATCGTTAAATTTGTCACCCCAATAAACGATTGGGACAATATTGAAATAATAAGCGAGAATAGCTCAGTTGGTAGAGCACGACCTTGCCAAGGTCGGGGTCGCGGGTTCGAATCCCGTTTCTCGCTCGCCAAACCACAAAAGTTCGAAAGAACGATTGTAGCCCGACAGTCCGGTCGGGATTCGCTCGAGTGGTGGAATTGGTAGACACGCCGGACTTAAAATCCTGTGGGCATTTGCCCGTGCGGGTTCAAGTCCCGCCTCGAGTACAAAATCCCTGTAGATTATTCTGCAGGGATTTTTTATTATTAGTTCCATTGATTTCATATTGGGTTATGCTCCAATACTGTTACATTCCAATCTGCTTCGCGTTAAAGGTGGAAACATAAATATCCAAAGTCATGAAGCTATTTTTTATTGGGATTGCTCTTTTCATTTTAGGAGGGTTGAATTCGCAAGTTATCCGAATTAGAGTGTATCAAGCATTGGAGTATTCTGAATTTGATACATTAGGTGTTTTTAATGCAATTCAAAATGTTTCCGATGAAACTTCCATTATAGAGGCAAATTGTGAGTATGTGATGGATCTAAATAACAAGTGGAGTAAATTTTACCGCAATGGTGTTTTGGAAACCGAAAGCGAATTGACCTTTCAAAATGAAGGTAGCCTATACGCAGTTAATTTTCTGTATGAAGGTTTTGATGTTGGAGTTGTATTTAATCTTGACTCTAAAAATGAGACTTTTGATTGGTTTTCAAGAACAGGCGACTATTACCTTATTTCAAAAGGTTTGAAGTTTGAAATTGTCAAAGGCAGTTAAATAATTCTTTGTAATAACTAAAAGATTTGGATGAAGCACAACTACTCTAATTTTCAATCTACTAAAAATGACTTGTCTGAAAATAATTGGATGTTTTTTGTTTTTTCAAGTTTCATTGAATCTTATTTTAGCACAAGATTCAATTACTGAATATTACAACGAAATTTCATCTAAATCTGAATTCAATCCGATAAAGTTAGCTGATCCAATAAAATGGAAAAAGGATGTAGTAATATATGTAAAAGGAATTCCAGATTCAGTCATATGTTCTGAACTTGAAAAATTGGTTTTAGAATTGAATGATTTAATAGAAAATATTGAAATAAAAATTACAGACAATGAGTCAGAAGCTAATTTGATTGCTTTTATGGGATGGTTTATAGATTATGACAACTTTGAACCCAAAGCGAAACCTTATACAGCTAATAATTATGGCCTATTTTGTCTTCATCATGGTGAAGACAATAATTGTGATTATGGGTCTTTTTATTTGGATATTGTAAGATGTAATTGGTTTCCTGCTGATCAAGCTACTATTTTCAAAAAACATTTATTGCGTGAAGAACTTACACAATCCCTTGGGTTAATAAATGACTCAATTAGATATTCTGACAGTATTTTCTACCAAGAATGGTCACTTGTAACTGAATTTTCTGAATTGGATAAAGAAATAATACGAAGACATTATAGAAATTAATTTTTTACAAACCCCTAAAATCTAAAGCCATGAATTCTGCAACTTTAAAAATTGGAAATGCGAGAGGTTTTTTGAGTAATCTCAATACCTCAATTGCTTTGAATTTATCAATGTTTACTATCCTATTCATTTATTTGATGACAGAAAAGAACCATACTTTTAAGGATGGAGTACATTACCATTCCGAGTTCGTTTTTGGAGTTATTTTATTGGTACTAATGACATTCAATTATATTCTATTTCTTAGGACATCCAGAATTCAAAAAACGAGTAGTTTGAATAGAATTGTTCGACATACCTTGAACATAGGATTTATGGTTTGGATGGTTTTAGCTGTAAGCTCTCACGGAGCAATAAGAATTGTTGAGATTTGTCCAGCTTTGTTCCTGTTTTTTCTTTTGGAATTATTCCAAACTCTGAATCAAAAAATTCACTTATTAAAAGTTAATTCGAAGATAAACATTAAACTGATTTTTCTTTCAACATTTACTTTCGTTGGGATAATTATGTTGTTCTTCTACTTTGTCTATAATTTGAATTTATCTCCGCTTCAAATGTTCATTCACTTTTCAGTTTATGGGATTTACAGCAGTTTGATTTTCGTTAATGTGTATCAGTTTTTTCTGTTGGTTATCCGAAGAAAAGTTAGTGATGGACTAATTTAAATCAATCAATATGAAAGGAATTATTTTGATTTTTGGATTTGTTTTGGCCTTAATTCTTGGTTTTTTATTTGCGGGATTTTTCGGTTCAATCTTATTTGGTGTTACTTTATCGGGAGTTTTGTTAATCACAAGACTTAAAAGTGGAAAGAAATTATCCCTAATGTTGTTAGGTTTCCAAATTTTGACATTTACTTCCATAAGTTATGGACTAATGTATTTTTTCGGATTGGTGGGAGCAGAAATGGAGGTTCAGAGAAAATTATCACTGATTGAGGAAGAATTGAAAAAATCAAATTACAAAACATCTTGGGTTATGATTTCTCAAAAGAGGACGGAAACATTTAATCGCATCTTGAAAAATAGCGTTAAAGACTCCCATCATATGCAAGGAAAAGCAATTGATATTTATGTTTTTGATATTGATGGTGATGGCACTTTTAATAAAACTGACATTGAAATTTTGAAGCAAGTCAATCAAAAAGTGGAAAAAGAAAATCCGGAATTGAAAGGTGCGTTTGGTGATTATTTTAAGGATGAGTCAGACCTTTTTTCAAGCCACATGATTCATATTGATACACGAGGAAAATCGATTAGTTATAGCGCAAATTAATTCAATGAAAAAAAGTAAAATAATTTGGTATGTAACTTTACTATTGTTCTTAAGCTTAATGGTTTATTACTTTTATCCAGAGCAAAAGTTATCAGAAGATCAAAAAGCAGACAAGATTATTATTAATAAAGCCAATCATGAACTTTTACTATATTTTGAGGGAGAGTTGATTGCTTCCTACCAAGTTTCGATTGGTAGAAATGGACTAAGAAAAAAAACTAAGTCGGGTGATTGGTTAACTCCTGAAGGTAGTTTTAGTGGAAAAAAATTGACGAGCACTAAATTTCATAGGGCAATATCAATTGGGAAATGGGGGGATTGTTGTGGTGTTTGGATACATGGTATTGGAAACCAATATGGAATTTTAAAAAAGTTTCATCGATGGCGTGATTGGACAAAGGGATGTGTGGCTCTTACAAATGATGAAGTTGAGGAAATTTATAAGGCTGTAAATAATGGAGTCTTAATTGAAATTAATCCATAACAGAATATACTTATCAGGAACATTTCCGATCACCATTCATTTTAAATCTTCAAAACCTTCCACAATTAAACATTGAACTACACCTTTACATTTAACAAACTCATTTTTCTTGGTTATCTTTGTTCAGATTTGATTTTGGTCTAAATCTCAGTACGTTTGAAACATTTAAAAACGATGCAAGATATATCGGATGATTTGATGCAATTTGTGACATCTGGAGGTGATGAGCGAATAAATTTGAATCCCGAAACCAAAACCAATAAATATCATCTAAATCCACTGAAATTTGATGGGCTTTTTCAAAGAGGCTCCTGTACTTGCGGCACATTCACTCCATTCGGATTTGAAGTTGCTAATCGATTTATTGACTCATTTTCAGAGGAAAAATATGCAACTATTCTTAACGAACAAACAAATCGTCTTAAGAACCTATTGAACAATTCTGAGTTGGATTTTGATGTTTTTTATGGCCCAAGTGGGACAGATATGATGTATCTTCCATTGCTATTTCAGAAGATGCTTAAACCTAATAGCACAATCATCAATATTGTTTCATGTCCAGAGGAATTGGGCTCAGGTTCCAAAAACGCCGCAGAATGCAAGTACTTTTCTCAATTAAATCAATTCGGTGAACAAATACCATGCGGTGAGTCAATTTCTATTGATATTAATTCGAAAGTGTTTTATTTACCCGCGCGTGAAAAACAAGGACATATCGAGAATAGAAATAAGGCTATTCGTGAAATCATTATGCGAAATTCAGGTGAGCCTATAATAGGTAATCTTGTTTTTGGAAGTAAATCAGGAATAAAGGATGATTTGTTAATCATCGATGATTTCCCTGAGATAATGTGGGTCGTTGACATGTGTCAATTTCGAACAGATAGAGATTTAATTTATGATCTTATCAGTAAAGATGTTTTAATCATGGTTACTGGTTCTAAGTTTTACCAAGCACCTCCTTATTGTGGAGCACTTTTGGTTCCTGTAAAATGGACAAAAATGCTTAAGGATGTTTCTGGTTACCCTGCAAGTTATTTGAATCGAATTTTTTCAGCATTTGATTTCCCCGAAGCATTGCAAAACATTAGAGAGAATTTGGTTCCATTTAAAAATGTCGGTTTGAGACTTCGTTGGGAGGTTGCATTATCGGAAATGGAAGCATATTTGTCTTTTCCTCAAGAAGAAACGAACGCTTTTATCAGAAGATGGAATCAAATTGTTACAGGGAGATTGGCTTTGAGTGATTCGTTCCAACTTATGCCAGACATGGAGTTAACCAATGATAGTATTGTTTCCTTTATGGTATTGGTAAATGGAAAAGCACTTTCTAATCTTGATCAACAACGTTTATATGATTTTTTAGTCACTCATCAACACGATGGATTAGATGGATATAATCACATATTTTTGGGACAGCCTGTTCAGTACGGTGAAAAATCGTTTATCAGACTATCGATTGGATCTTACTCGGTCCGAAACCAATTACACAACAAACGATTCGAATTTAATAATGATCTTCGATTAATAGAAATAATCGAACAGAGCGCGAACAAATTATTCAATAAAAATGATTGACAAGGAGGCAGATTGGACGCTTAAAAAAGTTATTGACCTCAATTTATTGTGTGAGGAGGATACAGCCATTATTTGTCAATCATGGAATAATTTGGATCGTTATCTAAATCACTTGAAGGATTGTTTCTCAAAAAACACGTTACATGCGATTGCAATTAAAACTAATCCACATCCTGAGGTTTTGAAACATATTGTCAATTTCGGATTTGGACTTGAGGCGGCATCTATAGAGGAAGTTCTGATGGCCAAATCTGCAGGGGTAACAAATGATAAAATCGTTTTTGATTCACCCGTCAAAACACGGCGTGAAATCAATTTTTGTCAAGAGAATTTGCCTGGAATTCGACTGAATGTAAACAGTTTTGATGAGTTGAAAAGAATTCCTGAACATCCCAATTTTATTTTAGGTGTTCGAATAAATCCAGTTTTGGATGTTGGCTCACCTTCATTATATAATGTGAGCGCTGATGAATCCAAGTTTGGAATACCAATTTCCGAGAAGCAAGACCTTTTAAATGCCATACTTGAATATCCAATAACCCAATTGCATTTGCATTCAGGGAGTTCAATGGTTATTATGAAATCTTCGGTTTTAGCAGTTGAGAAACTCTATAAATTGGCTGAGGAGGCCAATCAAGTTCTTGCCGAAAATAAAATTTCAAGGCGCATCGAAAGTTTGGATATTGGCGGCGGATTGCCTCCTGAAGTATTAGATTCTGAGTCGAATTCTATAATGAATAAATATGCCGAAGCGCTGAAAAAGCAATTACCTAATTTGGAAAAGTTTCAATTGATTACTGAATTTGGTCAGTGGGTACATTTTTATTCAGGTTATGCCTTTTCTCAAATTGAATACGTTCTGAAAAGAGGAGAAAAAAAATTGGTTTACATTCATTTGGGTGCTGATTATTTATTGAGAGATGCTTATTCTAAACCCAGAGGAATCGCATTCAAAACATACAGTCAAAATGGAATTCCAAAAAATGGCATTCAGAAAAAATATGATATTGCCGGACCCTTGTGCTTTGCAGGAGATTATTTAGTTAAAAACGAGAATCTGTCAAAACCGCAAGAAGGCGATTGGTTGGCTTTGCTGAATACGGGGTCTAATTCATTTGGCTTGTGGTCACGACATTGTTCGAGATCCATCCCAAAAGTAGTTGGAGTTGATTTCGAAAACGAAAAAATTGAAATTATTTCCGAGCGAAAAAATCTGTTTTAGAATTATTACATTCCTCCAACTATTTTTCCAATTTGTACAGCGTTTGTGGCTGCACCTTTTCGGAGGTTATCTGCTACAATCCAAAGGTTTAATGAATTCTTCTGGCTTTCGTCTCTTCTGATTCTTCCAACAAAAACATCATCTCTCCCTTCGGCGTATCTTGGCATTGGGTATGTATACGTATCCAAATTATCCTGAATCGTAATACCCGAAGTATTATGAAGAATAGATCGTATTTCCGAAAGATCAAAATCACTTTCAAACTCGATGTTTACTGCTTCAGAATGACCACCAACAACGGGAACACGAACCGCTGTTGCCGTGACATTTATTTTCGGATCAAGAATTTTCTTCGTCTCGTTTGTTAATTTCATTTCCTCCTTCGTATACCCATTTTCGGTAAAAACATCACATTGCGGAATACAATTTTTATCGATTGGATATTTATAAGCCATTTCGCCAGAAATTTCATGTCGTTCATTGTCCATTTGTTGAACAGCTTTAACACCAGTTCCTGTGATGGATTGATAGGTGGAAACAACCACGCGTTTTACCCCGTATTTTTTGTGTAGCGGCGCTAGAACCATTACCAATTGAATCGTGCTACAATTTGGATTTGCAATTATTTTGTCTTCTTTTGTTAAAAGATTCCCGTTAATTTCAGGAACAATTAATTTCTTTGTTGGATCCATTCGCCACGCAGACGAATTGTCGATAACCGTGGTGCCAACCTCCGCAAATTTTGGAGCCCACTGAATAGAAGTATCTCCTCCAGCTGAAAAAATTGCAATATCTGGGCGCATTTCCACCGCTGTTTGCAATCCAACAACCTTGAAATCCAACCCGCGAAATTCAATATCTTTTCCAACTGATTTTTCCGATGCTACCGGAATTAATTCTGTTACTGGGAAATTTTGCTCTCTTAAAACTTGCAACATAACGTTTCCAACCATTCCTGTTGCCCCAACCACTGCTACTTTCATATTTAATAGTATGATAAAGTTATAAATGTAAAATTTAGAATGTAAAATTAATATATTTGATGTTGGATGAAATTAGACGCAACTTTTTTATTGATCTTTTGGTTTTTATTTTCGTTTATTGCAAACGGACAGTTAACAGATGACTTTTCCGATGGAGACTTTACAACTAATCCAACTTGGTCTGGAACAACCGCTGATTTTATAGTGAATACATCTCAACAGTTGCAATTGAATAATACGGTTACGGCAACTTCTCAACTCACCACTACACACAATTTACCTGATCTAAATGCTAAGGAATGGCGTATTTGGGTTAAACAGAGTTTTTCCCCCTCTTCAAGTAATTACGGGCGAGTATACTTAACGGCTGATAATTCAGATTTAACCTTAGTTCAAAACGGGTATTACCTACAATTTGGAGAGGCAAATGCGATTGATGCAATTCGCTTATTTAAAATACAAGGAGGAATTTCAACTCAGTTATGTGCCGGAATTGATGGTCAAATTACAAATAGTTTTACAACTCGCGTTAGTGTAAAGCGTGATGCCCTTGGCAACTGGAGTTTGTTTGCTGATTTGACAGGTGGACAAAATTTTATTTTGCAAGGTACAGCTAACGATCCAGGTTCAATGATTGGAACGCATTTCGGTGTTTTAGATGTTTACACCTCAAGCAACGCCAACAAATTCTTTTACGACGACATATACATTGGAAATGAAATTATTGATAACCAACCGCCCGTTTTAACTTCGGCAACTGCAGTTTCTTCAACTCAAGTGGATGTCTTATTTAACGAATCGCTTGACCCAGCGAGTGCCCAAAATGTATTAAATTATTCGTTTAACCCAACCGTTTCTCCTTCATCGGCGGTGCTTGACCCGTTAAATACGGCTTTGGTACATTTATCTACTTCAACCGCATTCATAAACGGGACAACATACACATTAACTACAACTAACATTTCAGACATCTCATCAAATGTTTCAGGAAATCAATCGACTAATTTTCAATATCTAGTAGCTGATTCTGTTTTACCTGGGGAGGTAATTATCAACGAGTTTTTTCCTGACCCAACGCCCGTTATTGGTCTTCCAGAAGTTGAATTCGTTGAAATCTACAATAAGAGCAATAAGATTTTTAATCTAACGGGATGGAAAATTGGCGATGCATCTTCAGATGGAACGATTGCAAATGCATGGTTATTACCCGGAGAGTACAAAGTTTTAACGGCAACGGTGAATATTCCACTTTTCACTTCAACAACTGCAGTTGGGGTAACAAGTTTTCCAAGCTTAAATAACGCGGGTGACGATGTGGTATTGAAGGATAATTATGGTCAAATAATAGATAAACTCACCTATACTGATGCTTGGTACAAAGATGAAATCAAGAAAAGTGGAGGATACTCCCTTGAGCTAATAAACCCAAACGATCCTTGTTCGGACGATGACAATTGGATTGCTTCAACATGGATTTTAGGGGGAACACCTGGAAGTGTGAATTCCGTTTACAGCATTATTCCGGATACAATCGTACCGTCGATATCAATGGCTTTGGCTTTAGCTCCAAATTTCTTAGAATTGCAATTCGATGAGGGAATGGATTCCACATCCCTTGCCAATTCATTACTTTCATTTAATCCCAATTTAACCATTCAAAATAAGTTTATTCAAGGAAGTCATCCAAAAGTTATGACATTGCAATTCAACGAAAATCTTGTTGGATCACAGTTTTACTCCTTTACCCTAGGACCAATTTCAGATTGTTGGTTGAATTCAACCGAGCGCAATGGAACATTCATTTTACCTGAAACAGCCCAAAAAGGTGATGTGATCATCAACGAAATCCTTCAAAACCCATTGACCGGTGGAGAAGATTGGATTGAGTTGTATAATAATTCTAACAAAGTGATTAATTTGAAAGATTGGCAATTTGCAAATTTTGACAACGACACCCTCGATAATTTCAAAACGATTGAAGATAATTATTTGCTCCAACCGAATGATTATGTGGTACTAGGAAAAGACTCAAGTTTTGTAAAACAAAATTACCCTTTTGCGGCGCCAGGCAAATTTTTATTCAGCGAGTTACCAAGTTACAACAACGATTCTGGAACGGTTTATTTGATCGATAATGCTGAAATTATTGATAAAGTTTCTTACCTAGATGAGTGGCATTTTGATTTATTAGATAATACTGATGGTGTTTCTCTTGAACGGATTGATCCAAATGGAGTATCAGACAGCGAATTCAATTGGCATTCTGCTGCTGAAGATTATGGATTTGGAACGCCTGGTAGAAAGAACTCTCAATTTTTGCCTGCTGTTTCAAATGGAACAATCACCCTAGCCAACGACGTTTTCTCTCCAGATAACGATGGTTTTGAGGATGTTCTACAAATTTCTTACGAAATGAATGAATCAGGACTACTTGGGAAAGCAACCATTTTCGACGATCGAGGAAGACCCGTTAGAAAGTTGTTCGGTAACGAATTATTAGGGAGTAAAGGTACATTTTCTTGGGATGGAGTCACTGATAATCAAGTTAAAGCAAGCATTGGCGTTTACGTAATTTTATTTGAAGCGTTTTCAACAAATGGTGGTGTAATTTTTACAACAAAAAAAGCAGTTACGCTAGCTGGAAGACTTTAGTTTTGTAAAAAACAAAAAGTGATGAAATATTTAGCTTTATCTGCAATTTTAATTCAATCTATTTTTTCGTTCGGGCAAAATCAATCGTATAAAACCCTCGTTGGAATTAAAGGCGGTTTTCCTGGATATGGATCCCTGAATGTTAAACACAATTTAGGCGGAACAAAGTATATCGAGGCAAGCATGGGTGGATTGGGGAGAAGAAATTATGGCAGCGGATTTTATCTGTTAGGAGATTTAGAAATAAACAACCAATTGAGTCATGGATTTTTATGGCACTATGGAGCAGGTGCTTTGGTTGGATTTTCATCTAACCAAGTAAACAGTTATTTTCAGTTTGCACCCAACGCAATTGCCGGATTGGAGTATGTTTTCGAAGATTTACCGTTAAATATTTCAATCGATACTGGTCCTTACCTGTTTATCACTCCTCAATTCAATTTTGTTTGGGGAGGAGGATTCGCGCTTCGCTATGTCGTTAAGTAACTTAAACTTTTCTCCAGGAGCCAAAAATTGGATTCCTAAATATTTTGATCTTGTAGAGAAAGAAATAATTTCACTTTCAATCGACTTAAAGAATGATTTAGAAGTTAGTACACTGCGCCTGTTGATAAACAAAACAGGACTTCAATATGGCTCATGCACTCAGTTTATTTACGCTAAAAACATCGACTCTTCGAGATATACAAAAGATGAACAGCTCAAATTATTATTATTTGAAACTTTAATTTACGTCTACTTTGACCGATTTGAAAAATTCGATAAGGATCATTTTTTACGATTGTTAGAAGAGTTTTACCAAGGCGATAACCCTTCACAGTTCAGTCATTGGCTGGGTTTTTTCTCAGAGCAAAGTAAGGAAGGGAAAATCGAAAAAATATTAAGCGATCGCGTCAAAGTAAAATCGACCATTTTTGGTTCCAATTATTGGCTGAACCACCTTTCAAATAGTTTTGTTTTTTTAGACGTTTTGTTATTTGAAAGTTTTCTTCAAAATAATTCTCTTTACTTCTTTGAGTCATATGAGCCAATTGCTGTGGCAACAATAAATTGTCTAGCATTTTCTGCTTATTTTGACAATCAATTAATTGAGAAGGAACAGCGAATGCTATGGCATTTTCTAGCAAGTGCGGATTTAGAAAAAGAATTAAAAATTAAGTGTGAAAGAAGCATTCTCGAAGGAATTACAAAAAATGAAATAGACCTTAAACCGATTCAAGATTTATCGATAAAAATTGCGATTTATGAATTATCTATTTTCGTGATAAAAGGTTCTGATTTTATTTCAGAGGAAGAGGAATTAAAAAGCATTGAATTCGGTCATTTTTTGGGGCTTTCTGAAAATGAAATTCAAATTTCATTCATGTTATGTAATTCTTTTTTATTAGAGAATGAAGATGAAGTAAAACTGCTTAATTCTGAGTCAAATACACAATTTATTTATCGCGCGTTTACAAAGAGGTGGTTCCGAATTTTAGGTAGAAATAAAGACAAGTTGGTTCAAGAATTAAAAGAAAGCAAGGAATTGATTTCACTAATTCAGAAATCAACTAAAGAAGAACTTTCAAAAGAGGAAAAGGAATTGGTCAAAAGTCAATTCATGGATATTCTTAAGTCAATGCCATCTATGGCGATATTTTTACTTCCAGGAGGAGGTTTGCTTTTACCATTAATTCTAAAAATAGTCCCTGATCTTTTACCCTCTTCTTTTAAAGAAAATGAATTAGAAAAATGAAAAAATGATGAAATGTAAAATACATACTTATCTGCTCAATGACGCTTTTTCGCAAGAATTTGCAGATAAATATCACAACGGAAAACCATCTGAAGATAACCAATTGTTTGAATGGGAGGATGAATTAGAAGTTTCAAATCCGGTTTCAACTGTAACGGAAATCAAAAACGAAACGTATTTGCTACAAGGCAACATGCCTGACGGATCAACTTTTTCATATCCAATTCCAAACATGAGGTTGGTGAAAATTGAATCAAAAGATGCTCCAGCATTCTTCATCGGTTGCTCCGAAAATATTCTAAATGAATTGAAAATCCATAAGAATGAAAACGCTGCCAATATTGAGCTCTATTTAAAAGATTACGAACCTCTTTCTAACCCAATTCCGGGAATTTATATTGGTTCAAAATCATTTCCGAAAGAACTTATTTTCTAATGCTTTTTGCGGATAAAATTTCACTTCATTTCGATAAACCGATTTTAAAAAAGATCAGTTTCAAACTTCTGCCTGGAGAATTGGTTGGCTTGGTAGGAAAAAGTGGAGCTGGAAAATCTTCATTATTGAAAATCTTGGCTGGACATCTTCAATCAACTGAAGGCAAAGTTTTTTTCGATCAAACAGAGTTACCTCCTGTAAGCTCGATGTTAATCCCAGGATACAAGAAAATAGCTCTGGTTAATCAGGATTTCAAATTGGACCCCTATCATTC
>Ga0194116_10002080_pt1 | contig 26619 bp, 29 predicted proteins | sample TA2MahsurfametaG_4_FD_148617 | JGI IMG/M metagenome (GOLD analysis project Ga0194116, IMG submission 148617) | Freshwater microbial communities from Lake Tanganyika, Tanzania - TA2015008 Mahale S9 surface | ecosystem: Environmental > Aquatic > Freshwater > Lake | place: Tanzania: Lake...
TTTGGTTGTACAATCGGCAAAGATTTAGGTGCTGGGCAACGACTGAAATTTGTTGTGTTGCCATTGAATGCATTGATGTTTAGCGATATTTTCGCATCAGGTGAAGAAATAAAATCCATATTATAACATACAACGATAAAATAATTTACAAATGAACGAATTTATTATATTAAAAAACCTGCAATTCGTAATATCTTAAAATTTTAAATCTTTTATTCCTATATGAACCATTTAGAATTAGCAGATTATTATGTTAATAATAAAAATGAATTTATGGCTGAAGATGGTCATGAAAAATTATTAGTTGGATTAAAAAAATATATAAAAAATATTAATAATAATAATGCAACAATAGTTGGTATTGATGTTGGTGCTTGTGTTGGTAGTTATATACATAATATAAATGAAATTTGTAAAGAAGAAAATAAAAAAATATTATGTTTTGAACCTAACCCAGTAAATATTTCGCAATTAGAAGAAAAAATAAATGAAGATAAAAATTTAAAATTATTTAAATGTTGTGTTTCAAATGAAAATACCACAACTTCTTTTTATAATTGGAAAGATAGTAATAGTAATAATACAGGGAATCAAATAGCTGGACTAAGAGGTGGAGGTGTAAAAATATGTGATGTCGAAGTAAAAAAATTAGATGATGTGTTAGATAATGAATTTAATAACGAAAATATTATAATTAAATTTATAAAAATAGATACTGAAGGTAATGATAGTAACGTAATTAAAGGATTTGAAAAATATTTATCAAAAACAAAATATATTATTTTTGAGTGTAGTGATTGTTTAGATGATATTAGAGGTCCAGGTATTAAAAATCCAATGAAAGATATTGTAGATTTTTTATCCAAAAATGGATTTGATACATATAGAATTGGAACAAAAAAATTATTTAAAGTAAATGATGAATATTGGAACCAAATTTATGATGATATAAAATTTTGGTCAAATTGTTTTGCATTAAAAAAAGATGATGATTTAATACATGAATTAATAAATCAAAATTTTGATTATAATTTTTAATGTTCTATATTATAAATAATGATTTATAAAGCATTTCTTTACCAATAGTTTGTCATACTTGTTATACCGACCGAAAAAATTATATTCTGATAAAAATGCATTAATTAATGCTAATTCTTTATACAATTCAATAATATTAACTTCTAAATATATTGCTTTTGCATATTTTATTGATTCAATCGCATTTTTAAATTCACATATTTGAACATTTTAACTAATTCATTATAAATCAAGGTATACTCTACATCTTCATCGGTTGAAATGACATGTTCTAAATGTTTCAAATTGAAATAAAATGTACGACAATCATCATCTGTAACAACAAGTGTTTCACAACATTTTTGATAAACTGTAGACAAATTATGCAAGTATTCTTTGTCTTGCAAATTCATTTGAGAATCATATGAAGATGCACTTATGTAATTCATCATTTCTGTCATTTTATTGACAATATCTTTGTATTCAAAGTTCATGTACTGGATGTGTTGTGTTTTTGATACATATATTTTGAATACACAAAAAATGATTTATTATTTACGACGACGGGTGAGACATTTTTTAAATAACGGCTTATCTGTGAAATTAATAAACTGACCGCGCCGTTTTTTCCCATTGTGAAATGTTAATTTGTAGTATTTACCATTTCCTAAATGTTCTTTACGAGTCAATGTTTTGCATTTGTCAAACCCAGTGGAATGTCGGTGACTAAGTTGTTTGTAAGTTTCACCCACTTTCAACTGTGCAGATGAGACCATACCCTTGGGAAGCATGAATGCAGTAAATGGCCACATTATTTACATAAAGTACATATTTTTTTTGTAACAATTTGATTTTTCAAACATTTGAGTTTTTTCCCAAAAAGGTTCCAGCATATCGAATTTGGGACATTTTTTTTGTCCATTTCTCAAAATTTTTTCGACTTTTGAACATTCAAAAAGTACGTGTTTTTTCAAAAAAATCATTTTGAGAACAAAAACATATATTGTTATGGTAATTGGTGTGAAATTTATTTTATCCGAAAAAGGTTGAGAGCATAACAAAAAAATGAAAAAAATGTAAAAAAAAAGGAATTGGAAGGATTAATGACAGAATGCGACTTTTGCGTTCTAGAACGATTTAGAACGCAAAACATATAAAGAGAATATGCAAAAAAAACATATTATGATATCATATATCTGTTGAATAAAATGAACGATTCAAAATATTGTGACGATAACGAAAAAACAAAAAAAGTCGCTAAAAATCTCCAAAAGTCGCACGAATGCAAATATTGTGACTATGTTACGTGTAAAAAAAATGACTACTTAAAACATTTAGCCACTAGTAAACATTGTTCTAGAACGATTTTGAACGCACATACAGAAAAAGCGACAAAAAGTCGCACATTTTTTTGTAAACATTGTAACAAGGAATATTCAGCCAGAAACAGTAAGTGGTATCATGAGAAGCAATGTTTGGATAACCCGAACAAAATGAATGTGGTAACAAAAGAAACATATTTGAATGAAGAAAAAATAAGTGTGAAAGAATTGATTCCATACATAATCAATAGTTGCAAGGTACAAAATGAAGAAAATGAAAAACAACAAAAAACATTGATGGAGGAATTGTTGAATCAAAATAAAGAATTGATGAAAACAGTGAGAGAAATGACACCCAAAATTGGAAATAACAATGTAGTAAACACAACAAACAATAATCAATTCAATTTGAATGTTTTTCTGAATGAGGAATGTAAAGACGCAATAAAATTGAGTGATTTTGTAAAATCTCTCAACATAACGGTTGCAGATTTGGAATTTACAAAAACGAATGGCATTATAGAAGGAGTAAGCTCAATCATTGTGAATAATTTGAAGGGGATGGATGTGCATAAAAGACCGATTCACTGCACAGATGTGAAGAGAGAAACAATGTATATAAAAAATGATCAATGGGAGAAGGATGATGATTGTTCAAACATAAAAAAGTTCATATATTTAACTTCGTGTTATCAAACACGCGTAATTCAAAAATGGATGGAAGAGCATCCCGGTTGGGAAAATAATGAAAAAATGAATAATGAATATTTGACCATGTGCAAGGAACTTTATAAAAACATTGAAAATGATGATGTTGCACATAAAAAGATATTGAAAGGATTCATCAAAGAGGTTCACATTGACAAGTCAAATATGAATGTTACCCCATAAAAATCAAACGTTTTTTATTTTACTGTATATTCATTCTCGCGTTTTCGCGTTTCCAAGATTTCCGGGTCCAAACCTAAGCAACTGGTCCACAGTTAGCCTCGCAAACGGTGAACTTGTTGACGGTGAACTTGTTGACGGTGAACTTGTTGACGGTGAAGTTGGTTGACGATTTGCTTGTAATATTACATCCAACATGGATGATGGTGATTTTGGTGATTTGGTTGATTTGGGTGATTTGGTTGATTCTGATGATTCTGATGCTGTTGCTTTATCTTTTGCAAGTTTGACTTGATTTATAATGTTTGTGTTTGAATGTAAAAGAAAATGGTCATGAATAATTTGGTATGCTTCGTCGATAGTCCTTCTTGCAAGTTCGCTAAAATTGAAAGTGTAACTTGGTTCTTCTGGAGAATAATAGAGGGGGTTTTTGCTTTCATGATGAATGATTCTATTTAATTCTGTTAAAATATCAAAACGTCCAATTTCCTGTATCAACGGTCTCATTACCACAGCTGCCGCAATTTGTTCTGTTGTTGCGCCTCCTTGCATATGATATATTTTTTGTATTTTGTTATTTTTTTTTCTGTTATTCATACTTTTATTATAGTGACGTTTGTGTTGTAGTTTTTTAATTTTTTTGCTTTTATTTAATTTTTTTTTAGATTTACCACCCATCATTATGCAATAAGACGATACTATAATAAATATAGACTTATATAGATATTATAGATATTATAATGAGTGAGGACTTATCTGAACAATATTTCAAAAATAATGAAAAGTATATTCAAAAAGGTTATCAAGTAATATGGACTCAATGGGATGAAGAAGAAACTATAAATTTTTATTGTTTAAGCATAGAAGATTATGAAAAATTTAAAAAATATCAAGAAAGCAGTAATTATGGAGTTTGGGGAATTTGTAATAATATTAGGTTTATAGATGCTATTAATAGTAAAAAAGAACTGGTTGAAAACGATATGATTAGTGAATAATGGCCGAATGACTCTTGATTAAAATATAGTATATACTATATTTATACTATATAACATAACCAATGGATCCAGAACTGAAGAACCTTGCGTACGCGCAATGGTTGGAACCCTCCAACACGCGAAGTCGCAAGGCTCCCGTTGAAAGGCTTCACTTTGTGAAACGGAGCATGACGCGAAAGGCCATCATGCATCCAGACCGCCGCGTCAACATGCAATGTATGCAAGGGCAGGATGGCAAGTTTTATTACATTCAGTTGGATGCATACAACACCGATCACTTGCAAATTATAAGCGAATTAAGCCCGCTCCTTGTGAATCCAACACCCGCACAATTTGAACCGGGTGCAATGTACACCTACATCATTGCATCCATTATTAGTAAGGATCCGGTCACCCACATGGACATTCAAGTGGTTCCATCAAAGTTGTATGCAACCAAAGCGATTAACATGTTTGAGTTTGGTACAAAACACCATCAAATATTTTATCGCATGTCCAGCACGGATGAATTGGAAAGTGTTGCGCGCACTGCAGGAATAAATATGGATGACCTGCAATACGGATTGCACGCATCCGGTGAAATTCATTGCATTACTCCCACTTCTTTGGAGTTTAATTTTTATTCGGGCACGTATAAAATGAAGCGTGCGATTCCAAAACGGCGCGAAAAATATGAAATGGGGTTGATAACCAGGTTAATGCAAACAATTGACCAAGCTTATACTCCCAAATTTAAGTTCACCCCATTCATCGTTCAAGAAGCGCTTCCAATAACGCAGGACCAAATTGAGCATTTGAAACGCAAGGACATTCCCGTGTATGGATTCGACACAGTGTCACAATGCAGAACAATGCGCATTAATGTTATGCGTCATAAAAATGTGCAAAAATCGGACATGTCGCGTGCACAAATGGATGAAACCTACAAAACTATTGTTGCTCCAGCACCAAGCCCCAAAGCTGCAACACCCAAAGCTGCAACACCCAAAGCTGCAACACCCAAAGCTGCAACACCCAAAGCTGCAACACCCAAAGCCAAAGCTGCAACACCCAAAGCTTCATCTGCTCCAGCTCCAGCAGTCAAAGCTCCTTCTGCTGCTGCTGCTGCTTCCATGTCCCGGCAAATGCCGCTGTACGCAATGTCAGGGACCGAACTTCGGGCGCTCGCAACCACAATGAGCTTGCCTGTTCAGCCGGACCACGACCGCGCGACAATCATCAAAATGATTCAACAATCCACCACAACTGGCAAAGGCGGTAAAAAAAGGTGAACGTTCAGAAATGATCTACATCAATGCCGTGTCCGTGTTATTATAATATAAATGAGTTATTATAATATAAATATTTATAAATGTGTTAATAATAATGAAACCATTTGTTAGCATATGCACTCCCACATTCAATCGTCGCCCATTTGTGGAGAGCATGATACAATGTTTTAATCACCAATTTTATCCGGCAGAGAGAATGGAATGGGTCATAATTGATGACGGCACAGATTCAATAGAAGATTTGGTTTCAACACATCCACGTGTGCGTTATTTTAGGTTCAATGAACAAATGACATTGGGAAAAAAACGCAATTTGATGCATGAAAAGGCGAGTGGAGAAATTATAGTATACATGGATGATGATGATTACTATCCCCCAGAACGAGTTTCCCATGCAGTTGATAGTTTGATTGAGTCTAGGAAAAAAGGAATATTGTTTGCGGGTAGTAGCGAAATGTACATTTATTATAGATCGCCTTATTTTAAGATGGTAAAGTTTGGACCATATGGAGAGAACCATGCAACAGCAGCCACTTTTGCATTTTGGAAAGAAGCTTTGAAAAAATTTGATTTGAAATATGACGAAACAGAGTGTGTTGCCGAGGAAAAACACTTTTTAAAAGGTTACACGGTTCCAATGATTCAACTTGACCCATTGAAAGTAATACTTGTCTTTTCACATGAGCACAACACTTTTGATAAACGCATGCTTCTTTCAAATGTGGACAAAATAAATTCAAAGTCAGTGACAAGTAATAAAAAGGTAACGGATTTTATTGAAAATCTGTATTTGTACAATTTTTATATGTTTGAAATGGATGTAAAACTGTCTACATACCAACCAGGAAATCCTTGCAACAAACCAGATGTTTTAAAACAAATTGAGAACAAGTTGAAAAAAAAACAGCAAGTATATGAGGAACAAGAGGAACAAGAGGGACAACCAGACAACCAAAAAAATATATATGAAACCATGATACACTTCCAAATGAATAATGAAAATCAAAATATGACTGTGAGAGATCTTATACAAACAGTGATAAATCAACATAATAAATTAGAAAAAATGAGAGAACTATTCAAAAAAAAGTTTCGTGAAAATAGTGACATTCAAAACAAATAATACCAGTTGAACCTTTATACCTCAGTCCCTTTTAAGAATATAGAATTTATGTAGTGAATCATTTGGACGCGTGACTTCTCATTGGCCACACGTTGCGTCCCTCGGAGACCATCTGCATGCCAGCCGAACTTGACCCAGTCGTCCCAAGGGATTGTGCACAGGATGCACGATAGCATAAGAACGTTGCGATCATGTTGTCCCACATTGTTGCTCCAGGAGGGCAGGCGATGTGACGGATCATGCACGGCTTCCACACGGTGTATCTCCACACAATCGTTTGCCTTGCAAAACCCGAATATATCGCCAACCTTGGTATTGTTGTGTTTGTCATCATCCCAGCACATGGGTTGGCCGCGAATGAATCGCACGCACTGCTCATCGTAGTCCCGACGTGAGTCGGGACCCGAGTGTTTTGTTTTGATCACCTTTGCAATGGGGGTGATCAAAATTCCACTTGTATTTACTTGAAATACACTAGATGCCATTAGTTATTTGATTTGTGTTGATTGTGACTAAAAAGATAGATGGTTTCCGAAATCAAATCAATTTTTATGATAATTGATAATGTATATAAAAAGAACCCAACAATATCAGAAAATGTTCAGACTAAATTTAATCAGACTATATTACACGTTGCGTGCCAGACAGACACCAATTTTTCTTGGGCGATGGAAGCTTAAATATGAAGAGCAGCAAATAAATCGTTGCGTTTTGTGGGCAAATGAGGACAATTGCGGTTGTTGCCAAATTGATTTGCCAAAACTTGATGATATGGACGATGATTATTATTTGCCATACATTATGTGAGCTTAGTAAAACATAGAGCAAATTTCAGAAGCCTTTTTTAGGTGACTCATCATGTATTTTAAGTTGGAGATCTCTCCAGCTCAACTTTTAACAGTGGGTGCAGACAAACACAACCTGTCCGTCATGTGTTTCCCTGTTTGGATAAATAATATCTTTAGCAGTTCGCCCGTGAATATGGAACAACTGACTTTTTTCAACGAGGGTTCGTATTTTATGAAACTCGCGTTTCACTTCCAAGTCGTCATGTATGGTAAGTAGTACGTGTGTGCAAATGTACTGTGATAATTTATTCATGCCCTCTCGGGCAGGCATCTTCAAAATTTCTCGGATCATTTCACTTTCAATTGTAAATGGAATGTTACTGTATTCATGAAAAATGTTACACGACACGCTCAATATAATGGTAACAGGAGAATGGGTTCTATTGTTTATGGTGTGATCCATCATTTATTGGTATAGATAGCAAAATAAGTTTATATGGGTTTATGTAAACATATTATTTTTAATTTCCGTTCATTTTTCTCTCGGTTTACATGTTTGAATAATTTCACCGCATTTGAAGATCCGCCCTTATGGAATAATTTCATCTTCATCTAGATCAATGTCTATTATTGATTCATTTGGAATAGTTGAATTGTTCAAATATCGTTGCATTCTTTGAATGTCCAATTTTGTTATTTCATAATCTTCAATCATGGATTGGATTGATTGTTCAGTTTGATTCACAAAAAAAGAAGAAAAGAATGAGAACAAATCTTTTTTATCCATTCCAAATTTTTGGCACATGAATTGAATGAATAGCGTGTTGTTGTATTCGGTACTGTATTTTGTTAAAACTTTGGTAAATCTTACTTCAGAAGGATTGAAATGCGGACATTTGGATTCAAATTCATCGTGATACAATTTATTATTGTAAAAGGTTTTTATCAAAGAACTCATTTCATTGAATTGCCAAATTTGTTTTTGAAATGTTACTCTGTCAATGTAATCTGCAAAACATATGTTGTCTAACGCAGTTTTGTAAAATAAAAAAGCTTTTTTTTGAGAGGGTAATTTTGACAAAACATCAATTATATTTTCATGCCACAATAGTCCAACAATTGTGCGGTCTGTTTCATTTACTAACGCAGAATGGTCATTCAAATTATAATGTGAATTAATTATGTTTTTTATAATTGTTTTGCTATCTTCATTATTTGTTTTTGGTTCAAATGCATCAATTATATATTTTTTGACATTTTCGGATGACTTATTCATGATGTTGCAGATAATTGAAACTTTACGAAGGTCTCCTTGAATAAAAAATGCAAGTTTGTTGCATATGTTATCTTTTGATATATTGAGATGACACTTCAATATGGTTTCCATTTGATTCAGAGTTGGAATCGGTATTTCAAATGAAACACACACTTTCATTAACTCTTTTATTTTTTTATCAACCCGATGACTCCCAATGCATATGATTGGATTCATTATGATGTCTTCTTGACGTTGTTTTTTTGTTTTTTTTGGACGCATCAATTTAATAAGTGTATTGATTCCTCCTTTATCACCGCTATTCATGCCATCAATTTCATCCATTACTATCGCAATTCTTTTAGGTTTATGTTGAAACATGGAAAGGATGCTGTGTTCACTTACATTGTGTTTAATTATCAAATCAATGATTGATTTATTTCGTATGTCTCCAGCATCATATTTCACAATATCATAATTAAGTGATGTTAAGAGCCGAATTACAAATTCAGTTTTGCCAACACCCGGGTTACCATGTATATATATTCCTCTACGTATTGTCAAATCATTTTTGTTTTCATTGAAAAAATTCAATGCATCCGTCATTCCCAAAACAATGTTTTCACGATTCAGTATAAAATTGAAGTTGGTGTCATTTGAATATTGCATTTATTATCAAATGATCAATTGTATTTAATATTTTATATTGAACTTATAATATAACCCAACTATATATTTCAATATGGATCAACAAAATACAATTTTATCAAAATTAAACTTTCAAAGAGTTGTCATTATTATTGCAATAGTAATGTTGATTATATCTCTGATATTTATTGGAAAAACAATGTATGATGATAAAAAGATTGTTAAATGGCCGCCTGATACAAAAACTTGTTGTGATTATTACACCGGTTGTAACGATCCATCAAAGCCGGAGGGTACAAAACCAAATGAAATATCCCGATGTGAAAAAAATGGAATTATTTAGATAAATAAAATAATGAAAGTATATATATAAATAATGCAATATCACCAGGCATATACAAATAAAACCAATAGTAAACAAAATGGGCGAGTTGATATAATCGGTCCAACAGTTGAACAACAATTTGAATTGTATGATAAAATTAAAAATGGTTCAGAGAAATCCACATTTTTTGATGCAGTAACTGGACAATGGGAGAACACGCCATTAAGCAATGCATTTTTTAGTAGAAACAATATTATGATAATACAAAATGCTCTTCGGGCAGGGGTACATTCAGCATCTAATGGTGAGTATTTGATTTGTCCTCAGGATGAAGATAATTTGAAAATGATAATGAGAAGTATTTATTTACAAAATTCAAAAAATAATATGACAAACATTCCATCACAAATAGAAAAACTCAACAAAATAGTTGTGGACATGTTTGTTCCTAAAATATGCAACGAGGCCAAAGCATATTTGATATACAAAAGAGATGCTAGCACCATGTATACCCTGATGGATCGTCCAATTCATAGCGCAATCAGTGACAAGACACTTGAACTGAAATCTTGGTTTTAATTAATTTGTAAAAAAATACTTAGAATTATTGAAAGTATTTTTGTATATTTTGTATTTTGTAGACTGAATGTTTACTTGTGAACTTATGGGTGGATTGGGGAACCAAATATTTCAAATATTTACCACAATGTCATGTTCCATCACAAACAATACTGCTATTTGTTTCGTTGGATCAGCTTACTCTAGTGGTTTCCCACCAGGTTGTAAACCAAGACACACTTACTGGGATTCTTTTTTTGAAAAACTAAAACCTTTTTTAGTAAATGTTATCCCGAACATGAAATCATTAATCATAATAAAAGAGAAACAATTTTCTTTCAAAGAGATTGAATGTTATACAAATAAAAATTATTTGCTTCATGGATATTTTCAAAGTTACAAATATTTTGATAAAAATTACAAAATAATATCTGAGGTAATTGAATTAGAAAAAATGAAAAACAATGTGTTGAAAGAGTTGAATATGAATGCGGATGAATTGAAAACTTGTGTTAGTTTGCATTTCAGATTGGGTGACTATAAAAATCTTCAGAATCATCATCCATTGATGCCGAAGGAGTATTACATAAATTCTTTGAATTTCATAAAAAGAAAAACCAATGAAGTGGATAATGTTTTGTATTTTTGTGAAAATCAAGACAATGATGAAGTTTTGCAAATAATTAAATTACTTGAGAAAAAATTTGCTGATCTGAAATTTGTAAGAGGAAACAACAAATTGCAAGATTGGCAACAAATGTTATTAATGAGTTGTTGTCATTATAATATCATAGCAAACAGTACTTTCAGTTGGTGGGGAGCATATTTTAATTCATGGTCAGATAAAGTAGTGTGTTACCCATCAGTCTGGTTTGGGAAGGCTATTCAGCAGAATGACACAAAAGATTTATTTCCACCGGAATGGAATAAAATAAATGTCACTTGACATGTTAGATATTGAATAAAAAAATTGAATACTTTTTTTTCAATTTTTGTATAACCAAACCCCAGTTTCAAGGCATTTACAAAATGGAGAAAAATTTTTATGATATCGCGAATAGTCCTGGATTGTTGTTGAAGCATCTTTGTGACACGGAACGTGAATTTGGCTACGGTGTTTGTGCTGCATTTCATTCAGAAAGAGGAACAACAAAACACACGAACCATTTGAATGCTTTTTTTATTGTTTGAATATATATATATAAAATGCAACAACAACAAATACTTGAACAACAAAAACAAACAATACGAGATGCAGTGCAAAGAGTGTTTAAAGGATTCATTATAAAAAAAGATTTCAGTAATGAAGAATACGAAATAATGGATGCGATAACTAGAAAAAGTTGTTTGCAATTTAAATTCGTGGCACTGGAGCTTGTGCCTGTGCAGCTTGTGCCTCTGCAGCTTGTGCCTGTGCAGCAAAAGCATTATCCTGCCCTGCCACACAATCCGAAATACAAAGACCTTACTGTGTTGCATATTTCGTCATTGTCCAAATGTGGGGCGAACAGTGGAAACATGTTGTTGAGACTAGTTGATGAATTGGCAAAGTCAATTCCTTTTGTGGAACACATTACTCTCATGGATGCTTCAAACATAAAAAAATGCAACAAACGTATCAACCTTGCTGATCTGAGAATTTTGACAAGTGAAACAGGTGAGTCATGGTATAATCATTGGGGATACAAGTCTGTAAAACATGCCGAAAACATGAATATCAATTCTGAAATAAGAAATGAGAACATGAAAAATTTTTTAGATATCAATCCATTACTTAAGTCAAATGTTATGAGGGTGTTTCCAGAGTTAGACACAAATGACACTGTGCACAAATATGTTAAAACGATTTATGACCAAATTCGTTCATTTCCAGAAGAAGATGAATGCGATGACGAGCAAATTGAAAAAATACAAACACTGCAAATGTTAATTGATAAATTAAGTGTTGAATATTTCAAAGGACTAATCAAAACAGTTGAACATGGTTTACATGGGGGGTCTAAGCGAAGCGCAACTAAGCGAAGCGCAAAGAAACAAAGTGAAAAGAAGCGCAAAACAAATAAAAGCAGACGACGCTAAAACCCCTTGACAACGCGCAAAAATTTATTACAATAATAAAGTAAGATTACTTGTCCTTTGTATCCTTCGTATCCTTCGTATGTATTTGTAAAAAAAAATATTTTATTGGTTTGAGCATTTTACAAAATTCTATAACATTGACGTGTAAAAATAACGAGGAATACCCCCACACTTTCAACTATGGGAACAGCACAATATATTTTCAAAATATTTTTTATCTATTTATTGTATACATGTTATGTCATCTGATTCCTCAAATGATAAACGCATACGATTTATGAAACGAATGCACCAGTCCCTTCCGATGGACTCAATCCGGCGAATATTTTCTGATGTGCGAAGTGGTGTCATCACTGATGATGTTGACCATGACCGTGGAATATTTTTGAGTCAAATGGACCATGACCCAACTGTAGCAAATCAAGTAAAAGAAATTGACTCTGCGTGGGTTGATTCATTGAAACACCAAGACCAAACCAACAGCAAAGAGTACAAACAGTTCAAAGCATCTTGCGTTGATACTTCATCGCGATCAAGTGAATTGTACGAAATGTTGCTTGAAAAAGAATTGAAAATTGTCATAAAAACCGTAGAAAAGTTGAAATTATTCATGATTAAATATAAAGATGATCCAGAATTGGTTGAAAAAATAAAGAACAAGTTAAATTTAATAATTGGTGGATTGGATTGGCATTCTGTATACTATGGCAGAGATGGGCGGTTAGGCGAACAAGGGCAGGTGACGGCGGAAACGTGGCCACTGCGGACTTATACGGGTGCTCATCCAGAATACATAATGAATGTATTCATATACAATCCACCAAAAGGCGAAAAGAGGTTCAAGGTTTTACGAATTGATGGAAACAAAGTCACATATCAACGATATCGCAACAATGAACCTGTTGGCGAACCTATAAAACTTGGACTTGATGAATTTCTCAAAATAGGATTAAGTGTGGAGTTCCTATACTTTGGAATTTCGTATTTTGAATATGTTCCAATTGGAGAAGTTTATAAAATTTTTCCGAAACGTCACGTGAATGAGAAAGTTGAATCACATAATGCAAAGGTTAATAAATATTTAAAAAACTTGATGATAATATTTGCAAATAAACCATCCAGTGAAATTTTCTCAACACCGGTGAAATCCGCTAGTGGTGGAACCTATAGTGTAGATCGCCGCCGCAAAACCCACCACAATCGCGACAACAATAAAAATAAACGCACTTACAAACGTCGCAAATAAATACAGATGCAAAATAACATAATAAAAATAATACAAACATTATCAAAGTTGTATTATTTTATTTTGGTCCATTTTCTCTCAAATAATGTTACAATTTATTTTTTTTGCGAATCAGCATTTGATGCATATTTCGTGATTGGTTCCTTTTTTTAAGATCGGCAACGATGGGTGCGACGTGCGCGAATGCGACGTTTTTTTCCACCATGTTTGGTTTTGGTTTTTTTGTTAGGCACAAATGACGGAAAATATGATGAATTTGGGTGAGTTTTAAATACATTTTTATATGAACCATGCTTTAATCCAAGTTCCCTGCTCAATTGTGTTATTGGGTTTGCCTCCCGGGTTGCTTCATTGACCTTATCAAGATATCGCTTGATTATCAAATAATTGGTCCACTTAAATGGAAACAAATCAATATCGTATTCATTATTATCAAGTTTTCCATTGCGCAAATCACTCAAAAAGGAAGGGTATACTCCCCTTCTAGTTAGTGACCCATAGTAAGGAAGTTCATCTCGTTCTTCTTCTAAATACTCTTTGGCAAAAGATATGCCTTCTCCAGTTGGACGACTTATTTTTATACGCATTGTTATGTTATATTCATAATTTTTTTTTTTCAATTTTCCAATAATGCGTATCTAATAATATCTGAATATATCAGATATTATATTGCAAATTATCGCATGAATAACACTACAGTCGCATCCATCATAGTGGTAGGCGATGCCATGATTGACGTATATTATTATGCTAATGTTAAAAGGCACGCGCCTGAAGCCGCCCATGTTCCAGTGCACGATGTATTCAAGAGTGATTGCAAGTTGGGAGGAGCCTGCAATGTTGCACTGAGTCTCCATAATTTAGGGAGCAACGTTGAATTTGTGGGGGTTGTTGGCGATGACCCATGCGGTGCTCAAATTGAGAGCATGTTGCGCAATTCAAACCTGAAACACAAATTGTTTGTGGATAACGCACGAAAAACCACACAAAAAAATCGGGTTTTGCACAATGATGAGTTGACCTGTAGATTTGATGTTGAAGACAAGAGTGATATACCATTGGCCCTGCAAACTGAAATTTTGAACTACATTGCAAGCAATGTCGCAAATGTTAGATGCATCGTGATATCAGATTACAACAAGGGCGTAATTACGACCGACTTGTGCCAGTCTATTATAAGTCACGCAAATCGCAACGGTGTTCTAACATTTGTTGACCCTAAAGTAAGCAACTGGCATAAATACAAGCATTGTTTTTTGTTCAAACCCAATGCAGTTGAGTCCGAACAAATCACAAATGAAACGGCGATTGACCGCATCGTGAACGTGATTCATAAACAGATAGACTGCAAAAATGCATTAATCACGTTAGGTGAAAACGGTATGATTTTTTCAGAAATGGTTGACGATGTGGTAAATACACGTACAATTCGGCACAATGAGTTGATACACAAAAAAGACGTTACCGGCGCGGGCGACATTGTGTTGTCTGTTCTAGTGCACATGTACGAAAAATACAACAATTTAATAGAAGCGTGCCGAGTTGCGAACTACATTGCCGGGAAAAGTGTTGGCGTGGTTGGAAATTACAACGTGGGTCCGAGTGAGATTGACAAGTATTACGAGAATGCAAATGAGAATAATGAGAATAAAAATAACTGCTATACCAAAATAATATTTGATTATGAATCCGATAAAATTGCGGAGTTGTCCAATCGCAAAGGCGTGGTGTTTACAAACGGTTGTTTTGACATATTGCATTCTGCACACATCAAGTGTTTGAAATACTGCAAGAGCCAGGGCGACGTCCTGGTTGTAGGATTGAATGACGATAATTCCATAAAAAAAAACAAGGGTCCGGAAAGACCCATAAACGACGTGGATGAACGGGCTACCATGCTATCATTATTTGATTTTGTGGATTACATCATTATTTTTTCAGATGAAACCCCTTACAACGTACTAAAGTTACTAAAACCATTGAAACTAATAAAAGGAGGTGATTACAAGGTGGAAACGATTGTTGGTGCGGAGCATGCAAATGAAGTGTTACTATTTGAATATATAAACAATAAAAGCACGTCGCGGGTTGTAAATAAAATTAAAAATGTATATTATAACTGATTACAAATTCATGAATTTGACATTTAAAACTCAACCTAACATCATTATATCTTCAAAATTTGGTTTGACATCAAAAACTCCGAATAAAGTTCTACTTGTCACACCCAACTTACATTATGAATTTAAATTTAAAAAGTCGTTATGGTTGGAGAATTTGGCCAGTGACGGACCTGACCCGCTAATACAGGCCATTGCATTAAAACTCCCCGAAGACAATGAAATTATGAATAATAATATTCACCACAATTATTCTAGTGTGCAGTATTTTCACAGTGTTGCACATTTAGGAGACAGCGTGTTCAACATGATATTTTTCAATTTGATAGAAGGTCGCATCGTTGCAGATAATATATTGTTTTGTTATTTTGTGAAAAAAGAATACATACAACAGTTAAGACAATTCATCAACTCTAGGTTGATCAATAATGTGAAACTATTTACATTGGATAAAAAACCGCAATCATCCATAGATTTGTGGATCGACAACCCATATTTTTGGAATGGAGGGGTCGGTGGGTACGAATCGGAGGAGCCGTCCGGTCCTCTTGGTAAAAATTTCAATCAGTTTTATTTAAAATTTTTCAGAAATGTGTTACATACCTTAAAAATAAATGCAAATATACAATCAATTCTGTATTCGGATAATGACCTGTTAGTTAGAGCCGATGCGATACCTCGCGAATACAAGCCCGTTGATGTTTTAATACTTAATTCACGACCGTATTCTGGTCAATATATGTACGACAAAAATAAATGGGACAAATACATCCGGCATATTCATTTCAATTCAAAATTAAAAATAGTAACAACGACCAAAGTGCCTGGTGTTTTATGCACATTTGACAAAAATATGACAATTAAAGACATAGCCGCGCTTTCAACCCAAGCAAAAGTTGTAATTGCCGTGAATTCAGGTGTTTTTCCAGGTCTATTGAATGTTCATACAATAGAATCAATAAGACAATTCTATCTTTTTGACAACCGATGTTATTATTCTTTTCCAAGATTTCAAAACAAACGTTGCATTACCGAAATCAGTATAAATGAACTTAATTATTATGTAACGTTGGGTGTCTAATTCCCTTTCCAAATTCGGTAACTGTCACTGTCTACATGATGGGTGGACACTTCAAAAATATCCGCATCTTCCAACGCAATGAGCTGGTGCGGTTCGCCGCGTTCGTTTGTGATCACATCCCCCACTTCCAGATACTCGCTATGTTTGGTTCCAGTTGATGTGTCTATCCATATAAACACAAATCTGCCTTTAGAAACATACCAAGTTTCTTTTTTTAACAAATGGTAGTGCATTGAAAACTTTTTCCCCTTTTCAAACGATAGTATTTTGCCGCAGTATTCATTGTTATTCACAAAGACAATTTCTTTCCCCCATCCTTTGACAACGACTTCGCTTTTAATTTTTTTCACAGACGTAGATTCTGAATCTGGTGGTGGAATGCACCAATAGTCATCTACATTGAACGATTTGTCGTCTATACAGCAGTCGTATGATGGCTTTCCCATCAGCAGCTCATCATATGGGACATTCCATTCCGCTAGTTGTTTTTTGGTAAGTTCTGAATGATCCAACCCAGAAGTTGACCCTCTTGCAGTCCATATCGTTATATGGTGTCCATTTTTTTTCAAATCATGCAAAGAAGCAATCCTCTCCACAATTGGTTTTGAATTATTGTAATCGTTCGTCTGTGTGTGACATAATGTGTTGTCTAAATCAATGAAGTATTTCATTTGAATTGTGCGATTATATTATATTACATTGATTATATTTTTATACATTAAATTGTGACGAACCCTCTTTTTGAACAAACGAACAAATTAAAAAATAAAAATTTTTTTTATAAAAATTGAATTAATTATTGATATAGATTATTTATTGAGATGGATGATTTTTATCATGAATAGAAGAGAAATATTCAAAAAAGGATCATTTAAAAGACATTCGTTTGAAATTTACTTGTCTCAAGGAAACGAAATGAAAGAGATTGTCATTGATAGCACTAACCAGTATCCAATACATTTACCATTGACGTATTTTGTTTCAAACAAAGGACGCGCAAAAGGGAAAGCAGATTCAATGCCATATGAAAGTTTTCGTTGGATAAATATACAAAGCCGGGGAGGAAATGCGCATTCGCTGGTATTAATAAAAAGTCGCATGATCAAAACAAACATGCATGGCATTTCAATATTTGAGCCGAATGGTCGTAACAAATATTGCAGCATTTGCATTTTAGATGATGATATGAAAAATGTGACAAGGGATTACACATGTGTATCACCAGAATTCAATATTAATTATGGTTCAATGACGTACAATCCTGGATATTGTGGAGTTTATGGAATATTATTTGTTGTGATGTTTCGGCATTATGTGGCCCAAAAAAATAAAAAATGGCTTATTGAATGGAACGAAATGATGACAATGATGAGCAAAAAGATCAATAATAATGTTGGTTGTCTTGGGGTTGAAATTGCATCTCGCGTTCAAAATATAATTTCAAATGGGTCTTTTTCATTTGAAATTATTGAAAATGATATATTAAAAATGTTGTTAGATGTGAATGAGAATGAGAATGATTGATTTCATTTCAATTTGGTTTTTTTATAATTTTTTTAATTTTTTTAGAAGTGGATACAGGATCAAGCAACGTCTCCAATTTAGAAATTCTCTTTTCTTCTTGTTTAAGATATTCAGCACGAAGTTCTTGGAGGTCATTTATCCATAATTCTTCGATGGAAGTGGATTGAAGTACATTAAATTGTGTTTCTTTTTGAGATTTTTCGTGCAACAATTTTTCAACATTTTCTTCAGTGACACAATCCATTGGCAATTTTAATAAATATTTGTATTGTGAGTCTTGATCCATCGGTTGATATTTTTTCTGAGTCAAAAGAGCAATCAACTCTTCGTTGCGTTTCCTTCTCAAATCAATAGTTCCTTCAAGGAGTTCTTTTACATAATTTGATTTGTTGGTCAATAGGCAAAGGTCCTTGGCAATTTGATTGAGTTGGTGTTCTTTTCGTTTAGAGTAGAGATCAAGACGAACTTTGTAAAAATCGTTGACAATCTCATAAACGGAATTAAATTTGTGCAATTGTTGCTGGTGATTGAATAAGTGCATGTTACTAGTAGATTCAGTTGTATAAAGTTTCAACAATTTCTCAAGAGCAGAACACCCATGGTCAACACTTCCAGAAAATGCGGGATCTTCAAAATTGGTGTTTGCTGGGAATGAAATGGTGAAATCAACATTAGTGTCGGTGCTCATGTCTTGGTATTCTTTGATGCTGTTAGCTTCAATCAATGATTCCAAGTGTTTTTTAAAATCTTCAGTCCATGTTCCGATTGGGAGTTCAGTAATCCGAACTTTTTTTTCAAGGGAATTGATTGAATGTAGCCCACGTATCAAGAATTTTCCGGCTGGTAAAGACGTGATTGATCCTCTGAACCCGCGATAATATGGTTCAATTCTAGTAGCCGGTATACTTTTTTGATGCAACAATTCATTAATGTAGTCAATAATATGAATTGGATCATGGCACATAATGTCAGTGCTGAATCCAGTTCCGATACCTTTTGTTCCATTGACAAGAACCATGGGAATGATGGGAGCATAAAATGTGGGTTCAACACATGTTCCATCATCATCTATGTAGTCTAAGATGAAATCATCTTCAGGACGATAGATAAGACGTGTGATTGAATTCAACTGTGTGAAAATGTACCTTTCACTTGCAGAGTCTTTTCCTCCTTGAAGACGTGTCCCAAACTGACCATTGGGTTCAAATAGATTTATGTTATTGCTACCAACAAAGTTTTGAGCCATTCCAATAATGGCAGCATTCAAACTAGCTTCACCATGATGATAGCCGGAGTGTTCTGATACATAGCCACTGAACTGAGCCACTTTGATTTCATGTTTCAATCCTTTTTTGAATGCGGAATACAGAATTTTTCTTAAAGAAATTTTCAACCCATCCATGCAGTTTGCAATGGAACGTTGGTTATCATATACAGAGAAATGCTTCAATTCAAGTGATATAAAGTCATTGTATGTAATGGAGTGATTGCTTGTATCCAAACAATCCTTACGGTTATAGCAAGACAACCATGTTTTGCGGTCATCTGCCCGTTTTTTGTTGAAAACCAAATCAATTGCATTGTCACATTCTTCTCCATCGTAGGTGAATTCTACAATCTTTTTTTGTTTGAAATAGTCACGAAATTCAGTTGCAGTACTTGTTCCCAATCCCTTGTAATATTTAATATTCCAAATTGAAACATCATTGCTACTTTTCCATGTTTCAAATTCAGATTCATTATAAAATATGTGTTCATGATGTCCACCTCTTCGTGCCTTGAGAATGGGTGTATTCATGAAGCAAAAGAATCCTGGAATTTTAGCCAACGAGGGCCATTCACTTTGAAATAAGTTGATGCCAAGTCCTTTGATGTGAGATCCATCCAAATCTTGGTCAGTCATGAACATGACTTTGCCATATCGTAACTTTTTTTGTATTTCGTCTTTTGTGTAATGCCGTCCACATTCCAATCCTAGTATTCTTTTTATATCCGTGATTTCATTGTTTTCTGATATTCGTTTTAAGGATTCACCTCTGACATTCATGAATTTGCCTTTCACTGGATATATACCGATGGTATTACGATCGTCTTTGCTAAGACCAGATACAATACCAGCCTTTGCTGAATCCCCTTCACACAAAATGATGGTGCAAATAGACGATTTGTCAGTTCCCGCAAAGTTGGCGTCAACCAGTTTTGGAATCCCACGTATTGTGCGTGTTTTAGTTCCATCTGTTTTTTTAGCAGCTTTTGCTTCTTTCAATTCAGTCAAAGCACAAGCTGTTTCCATTACACCTAATTTTGCAACTTTTTCAACGAAGTCATCGCTTACACAACATGATGAACCAAAATCAGACGATACGGTTGTCAACTCTTCTTTGGTCTGACTTGAAAATGATGGATTTTCAATATCGCATCTTAAAAACAAGTTCAGTTGTTCTTTGATGCTGTTTGGTTTTACGTCTATTTTTTTTTTGTTTTTTATATATGCTGTCAATTTGCGAATAATTTGATTCATGACATGATCCACATGCTTTCCACCCTTTGACGTGCATATTCCATTTACATATGAAACCTGAAGAAACTCGTCCGTTTTGGTAAGACAAACCACGTATTCCCATCTGGGATTTGGAGATTCATACACTCGCTTCACATCAGGATTCATTGAATTGAATAGGGAAATATACTGCTTGAAATCTTTTACAGGAACAAGCGTGCCATTGTATTTTACACGGACACTACGGTCAGTAATTGCAGCAATGTCATAGACCCGTTTTTTAAAAAGTGAAATCATCTCTTGTGTTAAACCTGGCAGGTTGAAACGTTTGTAGTCTGGACGAAATGAAATACGAGTATACGGTTTTTTTGAACATTTTGTGACAAGTGGTTTGCATATTTCTGACAAATTACTACGATATTCTTGAACAAATTTCAATCCCCGATTGTGATCAACTGTTTCAACAAGACCCCAATCAGACCAAACAAATACCAGTTTTATACCGAACCCATTCTTTCCACCAACCACTTTTTTTTCTTCCGAATAATTCGTTGAAGTTCGCATATGTGCAAAAATCAACTCAGGAATCCAAACCTTGTGATCTGGATGCTCTGCGATGTCAATTCCATTACCATCATTTGTCATTGTTATGGTTCCTGTAACTGAATCCACATCAACTTCTATCAGTGTTACTGGTTGCATGGTTTTGTTCCCGTCATTTATTGACTGAGCTTGACGAATCACATGGTCTCGCATGTTGACCAATCCTTCATCAAACAATTTGTACAAACCAGGCACACATGAAAAGTTCATCAATTGAATCGCATTTTCTACAACCGTATGTTGTAATTCAACACTAGGTTGTATGGAGCCAATGTATGTGTCTGGTTTTTTCAATATGTGTTCAATGTCTGACATTTTTTGATATTTCTTTGATAAATCTGTCATTTCTCTTTTATTACGGCGTTATTCTGCTATTAATCATTGTAATTGTTGCTTTAAATCACTTCAATTTTTTCTTTTTATTCATTTTTTGAAATTGGTCTAAATAAATAAATAAAAAATAAAATTGATTCATTGGTTTGAATCCATAACTTTTATATGTTTACAGTTTACATATATGTCAACTTTGCCGGCCAACACGACTAAATACACCACCTATTCCATCAAATCATGGCATGCTTACCAGCAAAACACGCCATCCCATCTTCATTCCATCCAACACTACTATGCCAACTGTCAAGAACTCGCAAAAGGATGCCCCGATTACGTTATGGTTCTTCGCGATGAAGTTACGCGGATAACTGGATGGCACTGGACGACTGGTTGGCCCGCCCAGAATTGTGCGGATACGAATGGCTACGTTGATGTCCGAACAGGAAAGAAATATCCACATGGAATGTCGTCCTTTTGCGATGACATTAAATAAATATTTTCCGAATTTACAAAGTATAGATTATTCAAATATATTACCATCAGATAATGGAAACATATCAAACCTGTGTAGTTTGTTGTGTTGAAAAATAAAAAAAATTGATTTGTTTTAGTATTTGAAATCAAGTAAAACGATGTATTAGTCCTGCAATTATACAATGAATTTGTTCATTCTCTCGTTGATACCGACCGAAGCCGCTGAAGCCTACATGGACAAGCACGTCTCTAAGATACTGTTGGAAGCGGTGCAAATGTTGTGCACTGCAATGCATGTGCTGGTCCCTGACACAACAATCAAGGACAAACTATATAAACAAGCACATTTGAATCATCCCGTGAGCATCTGGGTGCGTAAATCACGTGATAACTTCATCTGGACGCTAGACCTAGTGGAGGCTCTTCACGAGGAGTGGCGATTTAGATATAACCACCCGGAAACCAAAAATCACCAATCGTATGTTGTAGCACAACTATTGCGTCGCCACGTGCCGCGCGATGAGCTCTTTCCTTGTCCACGTGCTGGGCTCACCCCTTTTGCATTGGCCATGCCGGATGAGTACAAAGCGCGCAACGGAAATGCGGTTGACTCATATCGGGCATACTACATGTCGCCTGAAAAACAGAGAATTGCTTCCTGGAAGAAGAATCGCCCTGCCCCCGAATGGTTTCAAGTGCACAAGTAAAAAAAACATGAATAATAATAAAATGGAAATAAAATATATTTTTTTTAGTTTTTGCACATTCTTTTTCTTTTTGAAGACTTAGACTTGCATTTTCTTCTTAACTTATGAGTATTCAACCTTTTGCCACCTTCTTTTTTATCATGAACAAAATATTTAATGCGTTTGGCTGGTAATTCTTCTAGTGATAGAGGAGGTTCAGACATTGGACCCACAGCACCTGCTGGACCCGGAACACCCTGAATACCTTGAACGCCATGCGGACCCGTTGCTCCTGCTGGTACAGTTACAGACGCTGATGCTGGTACGGGTGGTTCAGCTTTGGGTGTTGTTTTGGGTTCTGGAGACGCTGATGCTGGTACGGGTGCAGACGCTGATGCTGGTACGGGTGCAGATTTTTGTGACAACCGCTTCTTTTTTTTAATTTGTTTCAAAAATCGTGCCAATTTTGATTTAAAAATATTCATTTGATGAGTGCGTCCCCCGTACTCCCCTTCTCTTCTTTTTGAACCTGAAGTGGAGTTCCAGTCAGTAAGACCAAGCCAAGGCAATATGTTATCTAACAAATATTTATCCATTTGTGGCGTTTCCTGCAATAATTCCTTTAAAAAGTCATCTCCTTTCAGTGCTCTGATATAATTGATTACATTCATGTAATGGTCTCCCGAATGCACGCATTCTGTGCGTTCTGGATGTTTTTTCAATATATCCATTCGGGTCTTGAGTGTTGACAATATATATTGACTTGCTTTTTTTGTAAGCGGAAGTTTTTGGTTCCAATCAGCTTCCCAGGTGTACTTATGAATGTGTTCACAAACCTCGTTGGGAATATGTGGAAGACCGCGCGCCACAATTTTATCGGGCGCACTTAACCTACACGCAAATTTTGGCAAGACTTTGTATGCTTCTTCATACCAAAATCGGTCGTCTCTAAATATCTGCGTGGGATAATAGTCATCTTGGTCTGATTCTGAACTTGAACCCGAACCTGATTCTGAACCTGAATTTGAACCTGCGGGATTCTGAAACAAATTGCTGGCAGAACTACCATTACCATTACCATTTGAAGCCATATGAAACTTTATATATTATACCAAAATAAAATAATTGTTTGCGCCGATGTTGTTCAAATGCTTCAATGTTTTTTTTTTATTGAATATAGCTTTAAAAATAATTTGAATTCCTTATATAGGAGGAGATGACTTTAGACAAAATGTTTAGGGTTGTAAAATTAAACAACAATATTGCAAAAAATGAAAAAAATCGTCAAGTTGATTGCCCTGCGTGTTTTAGTATATTATTCAATCCATTAAAATCTTCCAATGTTCTTGCATGTGGACATGAGATTCATGTTGACTGTATGATGACGCTGATTGAAAATAACACACCCAATTGTTTATTGTGTGGCAAACCAATGCTTTCAAAACAAGATTGGAACATTCGGAATCAAATTATGGAGAGTTTGAAAAGTGGTCGTGTGCCTTGATGCACCAATGCGGTATGTAAATATTTTTAAAGTACCAATCAATAATTTTTTTTCACAAATTAAATTTAAGCGAAAGGATATAAATATATTTTCTATACGTATGTTATAACCCCTCTTTGAAAACTCCACAACTTCTTGCTGTCAAATGCCAAGCCAAACTATCCGTATTTCTAATCCCAACCCTCGTACCTCTCCTTCCGGAGTTACTGGTTCATTCAATGCCAACAACCAAGGGTACAGCGGGACCGGTCGTGTCACCGTGGGCAACCCAAACCGCAACCTGTTCGTTGAAGGCCAAGTCAGTGGTGGCTGGTCCACTCGCCCCAGTTTTGGTGGTATGGTCGGAGGCCAAATCCGATTTTAATTGTGATTTTATTTGATGCATCACATGCGCATGTGTGTAATGCATCCACATCCAATTTGTATAAATAAAACAAATCAGGGTATAAAAATAGAATAATATATAAACTGAATATTTATAAAAATGGCAGATTTGCATGTAGTGTGCATTGGTGGCAAGCGAAATGTTGATAGAATGAATAATGTTGCAAAGCCCCAACGGGCACGAACTGCAAAATGGACAATTGATGATGCCTTTTTTGCCTATGATAAACAAATAGAGGTGTTACGTTGTTTGATTATGGATGATCCAAGCTTAGAATATAAAAAGTTATTTTTTAAAGAAATAAAAAATAAATTGGATGGGTATGCCCGTCAGGATGTTGAAAAAAATATGCATGAATCATCGCTCTTTATCACACTAGATGCAACGATTGAATTGTTGTTGGTTGGAAAATTGAGGTGTACATATTGTCGTGAGTGCTGTGAACTGATTTACAAAGATGTAATGGCTCCAAAACAATGGACATTAGACCGATTAAACAATGACTACGGTCATAACCACAATAATGTGGTGTTATCTTGTTTAGCATGCAATTTACAAAGACGCACAATGGATGCTGAGAGATTTAAATTTGGAAAACAATTGCGAATTATCAAACAACAGGAATGATTCTTAACCGTCTATTTTGAATCAATTATTGAGAACCGCATCCAATTTCCAATGGGACCCGCATCAAATCAGGAGATATGGTGGTATTGTTCCATGGACCGACGTTAAGTTGAGGATTGGGTGGTTCTGAGCGAATTTGGAGATTGGCATTTCGTAACGAATTGCCGATTGTGTCAATACCAATTAATGCACCTGCACTCAACAAATTGACACCCTTAAGGTCTCCAGCACCACTTGGATTGAGTTGAGCCCACTGACTATTCACGTCTCTTGGTAAAAGATCACTTGGGTCAATTGTTTGTTGCGGAGTGCAACTTGGCGGCAAGCCGTGTGTTGATGTACTTGTGCCTTGTGCAGAAGCGTATTGATGGTTATCTAAACTTGAGAGAGGACTTACTTCATTATCATCAAATTTTACACTCTTTTTGGAATTTTTGGATGGTTTGTGTGATTCATAATTATGATATAATTCAGATGACGATTTGTATTGACTCAATATCAAATACAATACCACTCCTCCTAAAATTATCACAACAAAGTGATTTTTAATTATCTGCAATAAGTTGCTCATTATGATTTATTGTTATATAAAATTGATTATAAAATATTTTTTTGCATTTTGTTTCATTTTTCAACCACAAACATTTTATTTATTATTGTTTCAGTTTTCATTTGAATCTGAATCTTCACTTCCACTACTACTGCTATTATTCAAAATATGTATTGATTTGATTTCTTTAGCTTTTAAATATGCTTCTATTGCACTTTTCTTAAGTTCTTTTGCTTTCAACTTTGCAGTCAAATACAAATCATGGTAAAATTGCGCTGGTTTTTTCAACTTAATTTGGGAATTATCATTTTCTTCTATATCTAAATTGATTTCTTCCAAGTCTTGATTTTGATTTTGATTTTGATGAATTGAATGATCTTCTTCTACTAAATCAGAATGAAGTGGTTGTTGTATTAAATCAGAAGTTTGTATTGAATCAGAAGTTTGCGGTATTAAATCAGAAGTTTGTGGATGTGGTACTAAATCAGAAGTTTGGGGGTGTGGTACTAAATCAAGACTTTGTGGTTGTGGTTGTGGTTGTGGTTGTGGTATTAAATTAAGAGGTTGTGGTTGTGGTTGTGGTTGTGGTTGTGGTTGTGGTTGTGGTTGTGGTTGTGGTTGTGGTATTAAATTAAGAGGTTGTAGTTGTGGTTGTGGTTGTGGTTGTGGTTGTGGTTGTGGTTGTGGTTGTGGTTGTGGTTGTGGTACTAAATC
>Ga0194116_10002081_pt1 | contig 26606 bp, 29 predicted proteins | sample TA2MahsurfametaG_4_FD_148617 | JGI IMG/M metagenome (GOLD analysis project Ga0194116, IMG submission 148617) | Freshwater microbial communities from Lake Tanganyika, Tanzania - TA2015008 Mahale S9 surface | ecosystem: Environmental > Aquatic > Freshwater > Lake | place: Tanzania: Lake...
CAAAATGTGTCTCCTCTGCAAAAAGAGCAAGTATGACAAAAGCGGAAAGATTGTCTGCCGCGAGAAGAAAGAAAGCAGCAGATCCTGGACAGCAACAAAAGACAGGTGCTGCAAAGCCAACTTATGTGTCCACAGATTCCCCCAAAAAGAAAATGAACGAAAATCACAAAGCAATTGCTGATGGAAAAGAAAGAGATGAAGAGGGATATATGGCAAGCACAGAAATGGATACAATTAACAGTGCTATTAAAAAATTAAGAAAAAATATTAAAAAAGGTGATACGCAATTACCTGCCTGGGTTCAATCAAAAATTACTAAAGCAGCAGATTACATTGATACTGCAGCAGACTATATGGATAGTAATGAGATGTCTGAAGAGTCTGATAGAAAAGGTAAAGGTAGCGGCACAAAAGATGCTTGTTACCATAAGGTTAAGTCAAGATATCGCGTCTGGCCCTCTGCATATGCCTCTGGAGCACTGGTGAAATGCCGTAAGGTAGGTGCTGCTAACTGGGGTAATAAATCAGAGGGATTTAGCCCCTCTCAAATAAAAGTTCTAGAAGAGTTAGGATTAATTACATTAAATGAAAAAGGTCAAAAGTGTTGGCCTGGATATGAGAAAAAGGGAAGTCAAACTTTATTTGGAAAGAAATACAATCGTTGTGTAAAAAAAGAAGAAGTTGAAAATTTAGAAGAAGCAGTTCGTATTCCTGCACAGACTGGAAATATTATCCTTGTTAATCTGAATTGGAGAGGAAAATATTATATGATGAAAATGTTCTTCCCTCAAACAACAAAACCAAGTAGAATCGAAGTTCAGGATCAACTTGAAAAGGTTTATCCCGGAGCAAGAGTTCAATCGTATCAAGTTTCTGATATTAAACCAGGAGAACCTTTGATTCAAGTTACTGAAGAAAAACTTGATGAAGTTGCAGCATGGCAAAGAAAAGAAGGTAAAAATCCTGAAGGTGGATTAAATGCAAAGGGAGTTGCATCGTATAGAAGAGAAAATCCTGGATCAAAATTATCAATGGCGGTCACTACTCCGCCATCAAAATTAAAACCAGGATCGAAAGCAGCAAATCGTAGAAAATCATTCTGTGCTCGTATGGGTGGAATGCCTGGTCCTATGAAAGATGAAAAAGGTCGTCCAACTAGAAAAGCACTTTCTTTAAGAAAGTGGAATTGCTGATATAAAGAGATTATATTATGTCTGATAACATTTACTTAGGTAATCCTTTATTAAAAAAGGCAAATACCTCAATGGAGTTTACTCAGGAGCAAATTCTTGAGTTTATGAGATGTAAAGATGACCCCGTATATTTTGCAAAAAATCATGTAACAATTGTAACTCTTGATCATGGTCTAATGCCATTTGATCTTTATCCTTTTCAAGAAAAACTTATTAATAATTTTCACAATCACAGATTTAATATCTGTAAGATGCCTAGACAAACAGGCAAAAGTACTACTGTAGTATCATATCTTCTTCATTATGCAGTTTTTAATGACAATGTAAATATTGGTATTCTTGCAAACAAAGCAGCAACCGCGAGAGAACTTCTAGATCGTCTTCAAACTGCATATGAAAATCTTCCTAAGTGGATGCAGCAAGGTGTTATTTCTTGGAACAAAGGTTCATTAGAACTTGAAAATGGATCTAAAATTATGGCTGCCTCAACTTCAGCTTCTGCTGTTCGTGGTATGTCTTTTAACATATTATTTTTGGACGAATTTGCGTTTGTTCCAAATCATATTGCAGAGTCATTTTTTGCATCCGTATATCCAACTATTACTTCAGGTAAAAACACAAAGGTAATTATTGTTTCAACACCACACGGTATGAACCATTTCTATCGAATGTGGCACGATGCCGAAAAAGGTAAAAATGGATATATTTTTACTGATGTGCATTGGAGTGAAGTTCCTGGTAGAGATTCTGCCTGGAAGGCACAGACAATTGCTAACACAAGCGAACAACAGTTTAAGGTTGAATTTGAATGTTTGGGTGGCGAAACTTTAATAGAAATACAAGATGATAATGAAAACATCAGTAAAGTATCTATGAAGGATTTATATGATAGAATGTGAATTTCTTGGATTATAAATAGTAATAAAATGTATTATATCTATTTTCTTAAAGATTTAAATAATAAAATTCAGTATATTGGACAAACTCAAAATCTAGATACTAGAAGAAGAGAACATAATAGAAATAAACCACCACACACTTTCGAATTGATGGAGCAAATTCAAGTTGCATTGGAAGCAAAAAATTTGGAAATAGGATACATAGAAAAATATGATACTTATAGAAATGGATGGAATAAATCACCAGGAGGAGAAGGATTTGAAAACTATGGCAGAAGTGGTATTGGTGGAGTAAAGAAAGGAAATATACCTTGGAATAAAAATGTCAAGAATTGTTTTTCCGAAAAGACACTCAATAAAATGAAATCTACAAGAAAAGGTAGAGTTTTTAGTAGGAAGATAACTGATGATCAAATTAAAGAAATAAGAGATTTATATGAAAAAAAACCACATTTGAATAATGTTGGTTTGATAATGAAAAATGGAAAGAAAATGTCCTATGTACAATCATTTTGTAAAGAATATTGCAGCAAATATAATATAACCTCACAGGGAATGAAAAGAATTATTTTGAGGGAGTGTTGGAAAAATGTTTAAACTTAATAAAAAGTTTCAAGTAAAAACTCCAACAGGGTTTAAATATTTTTCAGGAATTCAAAAAGTCTATAAACCATTTTATCACCAAATAATTTTTGAAGATGGTACTGAAATAAAGTGTTCAGATAAACATTCATTTGGAGCGGAAAAAATAAGGGCAGATTCAATAAAGGTAGATGACATTATACAAGGTGAAAAAGTTGTATATAATGAAATTGTAGAGGAAGGAATATATCTTTACGATTTACTTGATGTTGGAGAAGATAATCTTTATTATTCCAATAACATTATCTCACACAACTGCGAATTCCTTGGATCAGTTGATACATTGATTGCACCATCCAAACTCAGGAACTTTGTCTATGACCATCCTAAGACCCGTAACGCTGGTTTAGATGTTTATGTGAATGCAAGTGAGGATCGTGATTATATAATGACTGTAGACGTTGCTAGAGGGATAGGAAACGATTACTCAGCATTCGTTGTGGTGGACATTACACAGTTTCCTCATAAGGTTGTGGCAAAGTATAGAGATAATGAAATCAAACCAATGATGTTTCCAAGTGTAATTTATGAAGTCGCAAAAAATTACAACAATGCTTTTATCTTATGTGAAGTAAATGATGTAGGAGATCAGGTTGCTAGCATCCTTCAATATGATCTTGAGTATCAAAACATTCTAATGTGTTCTATGAGAGGTAGGGCTGGTCAGATAGTTGGTCAAGGATTTTCTGGTAAGAAAACTCAACTGGGCGTTAAGATGTCCAAGACGGTTAAAAAAGTTGGATGTCTTAATTTAAAAACAATGATTGAAGAAGATAAACTTATCTTCAATGATTATGAAATCATTAGTGAACTTACAACTTTTATTCAGAAACATAATTCTTTTGAGGCAGAAGAGGGTTGTAATGATGACTTAGCAATGTGTCTTGTAATATATGCTTGGTTAGTTTGTCAGGATTATTTTAAAGAACTTACCGATCAAGATGTTAGAAAACGTCTTTATGATGAACAAAAAAATCAGATAGAACAAGATATGGCACCCTTTGGTTTTGTTTCTGATGGGTTAGACGAAACAAGTTTTGTTGATTCTGAGGGTGATCGTTGGTTTGCTGATGAATATGGAGATAGATCTACGGAATGGGATTATATGTGGGAATACAGGTAGTAATGGAAATTGATAAACAAATAAAATTAAGTCACCTATTGCTCAATGATAGAAAATGTAGAGTTTGTGGTGAACTTAAAAATTTAGTAGGAGAGTTTTATAGGACACGGAAAGACAGAGGACCTGTTGCATCTTCTTATTCTTACGAATGTAAAGAATGCACCAAAAAAAGAGTTAATGCATCTAATATATCTTCAATTGATTACAAATATCCTGACTGGTAGTATTCACGTCATGTTTCCCCAGTGTAAAGTAATTTTTTAATAAATATTTTCAGGTAAACAGAGAATTACGGAGAAAAAAATGGCGACTCCTCAATTATCTCCAGGCGTACTCGTCAGAGAGGTTGATTTAACAATAGGAAGAGCTGATAATGTTTTAGATAACATTGGAGTAATTGCTGGACCTTTTCCAATTGGTCCTGTAGATTTTCCAATTGATATTACAAATGAGCAGGGTTTAATTAGCACTTTCGGCAAACCACTCTCAACAGACTCTCAATATGAGTATTGGATGAGTGCATCATCATATCTTTCATATGGTGGAGTTCTTAAAGTTGTTAGAACTGCTGGAGCAACACTAAATAATGCTAATGCTGGTGTTGGTATTGCAGCAACTACTGATTTAAGAATCGATAACTACGACGATTATCTCAATAATCATGATGATGCTACAAATTATACTTATGCGGCAAAGAATCCTGGATCTTGGGGAAATGGTTTAAAAGTTTGTTTTATTGATGATGTAGCTGACCAGATTGTTGGTATCGCAACAACCAATCCATCTGCGCTTGGTGCAACAATTGGATTTGGAGTCACTGCAAATCTTTCTGCTGTTACAATTCCTGGTTTAGGTTCAACATCAACATTTACAGGATATCTTAAAGGTATCATTACTGGTGTTACAACTGATGCAACTAATGGTGCTAGTAGCATCGATGTAAAAATTCTGTCAAGAGTTTCTGCAGCAGGCACCGAAACTAGAATTAATTATGCAGAAGGGTCTTCTTTCGCATCTTACCTAACAACAAGTTCTCTTAGGTTTGTTAATAACTCAGGTATTACTACCGGTGGTTCTGCAACTGCAGCAGTTTCTCCAACATCTGTTACTGATTGGTATGAGTCACAAACTCTTGGATTAACTAACGCAACAATTTTTTGGAGATCTCTTGCACCCAAACCAACTTCAAATCAATATACACTTGAAAGACAAGGGTATGGTGATGGGTTACACGTTGTAGTTGTTGATGATTTAGGAAGTATCACAGGAAATCAAGGTACAATTTTAGAGACACACTTAGGTCTTTCGAAAGCACTTGATTCAGTGTCTTCAGTAAATTCTCCACAAAAGAATTGGTACGAACAATATCTTGCAGATTTCTCTTCGCAGATTTATGCTGGAGGAAATCCATCAAGTGCTGCTGATGCATTTCACGGAACTACTCCAAGAGCAACTGGATTCTCTACTGAATTTACTCCAATCACTCTTTCAGATGGACTATGGGGACAAAATGCACAAGGAGTAACATTCGCTGCAATTGGAAATAAAACTTATACATTAACAGGTGGAGTTGATTATTCTGCTGGTGGTGGAATGAAAGCAACTCTTGGAGATTTGATGAATTCTTATGCTTTGTTCTCAAACAGAGATGAAATTCAAGTTGATTATATTATTATGGGACCTTCAATGGATTCCATAACAGATTCTCAAGCAAAAGCAGGATTCCTAATCTCTATTGCAAATCAAAGAAAAGATTGTGTTGCAACAATTGGAGCTCACAAATCTGATTTAGTTGGACAAACAAATACAACAACTCAAACGACTAATCTAATTAAATATTTTAGTTCACTTCCATCTTCATCATTTGCAATATTTGATAGCGGATACAAGTATACCTATGATAGGTTTAACAACCAGTTTAGGTATATTCCTTGCAATGCTGATGTTGCAGGTTTAATGACTCGTACTAATATTGTTGCCTATCCTTGGTTCTCACCTGCAGGACAACAACGTGGAATTCTTAATAATGCGATTAAACTTGCATATAATCCAAATAAAGCACAGAGAGATCAACTTTATCCACAAAGAATTAATTCTATTGTTACTCAACCTGGAATTGGAACTCTTCTGTTTGGAGATAAAACTGCTCTTGGATATGCATCAGCTTTTGACAGAATTAACGTTCGTCGTTTGTTCCTTACGATTGAACAAGCACTTGAAAGAGCTGCTCAAGCACAGCTCTTTGAACTCAATGATGAACTGACTAGAGCAAACTTTAAGAATATTGTTGAACCGTATCTTCGTGATGTTCAGGCAAAAAGAGGTCTTTTCGGTTTCTTAGTTGTTTGTGACACAACGAATAACACTCCCGATGTGATTGATAATAATGAATTTAGAGCAGATATTTTCCTGAAACCTGCAAAATCTATTAACTTCGTAACACTAACATTTGTTGCTACTCGCACAGGTGTAAGTTTTGAAGAAGTTGCTGGTACTGTTTAAATTTATATCTAAATAACAAAAGGAGGACTTAAACAATGGCATCAACAAGACCCAATCAAACGATTTCAAATTTTAAAACTGCAATGTCGGGTGGTGGAGCCCGACCCAATTTATTCGAAGTGGAAATAGCAACTCTTCCAGGAGGAATTTCTTGGGATGCTGCAGATTTTAAATTTTTGTGTAAGGCAGCACAACTTCCAGGTCAAACTATAGGGGCAATTGAAGTTCCATTTAGAGGAAGAACTTTTAAAGTTGCTGGAGATAGATCAATTGATCCATGGATGGTAACTATCATTAATGATGAAGACTTTAAATATAGAAATGCATTTGAATCTTGGACCGAACTTATCGCAAAGTTAGATACCAACATTGGTGCAACTTCACCGGATGCATATATGAAAAGTGCTAAAGTTTATCAACTTGGAAGAGGTTCAAGAACAAGTAGCACTGACAACACCGGATCCGAAAATGTTGTCTTAAAAGAATATGAATTTATTGATATTTTCCCAACTTCTGTATCACCAATTGATTTATCATATGATAGTTCAGGTGCAATTGAAGAATTCACAGTAGAATTCCAAGTTCAAAATATTAAAGTAACTGGAGCTGGTGGTGCTAATGCTTAATAAATAGGTAAAAAATAAAAATTAAAATAAATTATGGCAAAATTATTTGGATTTTCTATTGAAGATACTGAACCATTATCTCCGGGGGTGGTCTCTCCTGTTCCTCCAAATAACGAGGATGGGAATGACCACTACATGAGTAGTGGTTTTTTTGGTACTTCGTTAGATATTGAAGGTGTTTATAAAACAGAATTTGATTTACTTAAAAGATATCGTGAAATGGCACTGCATCCAGAGTGTGATAGTGCAATTGAAGACATTGTAAATGAAGCTATTGTGTCAGATACGAATGATAGTCCAGTTCAAATTAATCTTGATAATTTAAATGCAAGCGACGGCATCAAGAAAAAAATTAGAGAAGAATTTAAATATATTTTAGAACTTTTAGATTTTGATAAAAAATCTCACGAAATTTATAGGAATTGGTATGTAGATGGAAAAATATTTTATCATAAAGTAATTGACTTAAAGAAACCTCAAGAGGGTATTCAAGAGTTGCGTTACATAGATCCAATGAAAATGAAATATGTAAAGCAGCAGAAAAAAATTGAAAAAGATAGGTATAGAATAACAAATATAAACACAGATAATCCAATGGATTATGAGTTTCCTGAGATAGAAGAATACTTTATCTATAATCCAAAATTAACTTCTATAGCAGGAAATCCTTCTGGTTTTGGTGGAAGTACTGGAATCAAAATGACAAAGGATTCAGTTACTTACTGTACCTCAGGTCTTGTTGATAGAAACAAAGGAAACACTCTTTCATATCTTCACAAAGCAATTAAATCACTCAATCAACTTCGAATGATTGAGGATTCTTTGGTAATATATCGCCTATCAAGAGCCCCAGAGAGAAGAATTTTTTATATTGATGTGGGCAATCTTCCTAAAGTAAAAGCAGAACAATATCTTCGTGATGTTATGATGAGATATCGTAACAAACTTGTATATGATGCAACTACAGGAGAAGTGCGTGATGATAAAAAGTTTATGAGTATGCTTGAGGATTTCTGGTTACCTCGTCGTGAAGGTGGTAGAGGAACAGAAATTACTACACTTCCTGGTGGTCAAAATCTAGGAGAAATTACAGATATTGAATACTTTAAGAAAAAACTTTTTAGATCACTAAATGTACCACCATCAAGAATGGATGGTGAAGGTGGATTTAATCTTGGACGTTCATCAGAAATTTTAAGAGATGAAGTAAAATTTAGCAAGTTTGTTTCTCGTCTCAGAAAACGTTTTTCATATATGTTTAGCGATATGTTAAGAACTCAATTGATTCTTAAAAACATTATTACTCCGGAAGATTGGAGGGTGATGGATGAGCATATCCAATATGACTTCTTATATGATAATCACTTCGCAGAACTCAAGGATGCAGAACTTCTCAATGAAAGACTTAATATGGTTCAAGTTGCAGAACCATATATTGGAAAATATTTCTCTCAAAATTATGTAAGACGTAAGATTCTTCGCCAAACTGATGAAGAAATTATTGATCAGGACAAAATGATTAGTAAAGAAATTAAAGATGGCATTATTCCAGATCCAAATGCATCAGTAGATCCAGCAACAGGAATGCCACTTGATCCAGAAACTGCTTCAATGGATTTGGGGCAACCAGTAATGGAGCCAGAAATTGATGGTTCTGCAACTGAAGTTGATGGAAAAATAGCAGAAATTCCCAAAGGTGGTGAGATTTAATAAATAACATTGATTAATTAATTTAAAAATATGGATGATTTAATGGACATGATTGCTTCTGATGAGTCTCCCTCACAGATTAGTGACAAGATTAAAGAACTTTTGTTTGCAAAAGCATCGGGAAAAATTGATGAATTTAGACCTTTTGTAGCAAACTCAATGTTTGACACTGAGGATGAAGATGCTGAGGAAGATTGATTGATAAATAACTAAAAGTGTATCTAATAAAATAATGACTCATAGACCAGTTGGCGTTGGAGCCTCATTTAATTTTTCAGCAGGAACAGCAACAACTTCAACTGCGTTTTCTGTTCAATCAGACACTATTAGAGTTGTTGCAGTTGGTGGTGCTGCTCACATTGCAGTTGGAGGAACTCCTTCAGCAACTACTGCCGACTACTTTGTTCCATCTGGAGGAACAGCAACTCTTGCTCTTACGAAAGCATCAAATCGTATCGTTGGAGTTACAACTGGAACTTCAACAGTTCTTACTTGTCCAGAAGGAACTCAACTTCCTTTTGGTGTTGGAGATTATGTAACACTAACTGGTGCAAGTGAAGCACTTTATAATTTTACTTCCGCAGAAGTTCTCTCAGTTGATACATCTTCTGGAGTAGGAGGTTTTTTCCAAACAAGAATGACCGTAAATTATAATTCCAGTGGGATTTTAACTGCATTCAGTTCACCATATGCATCTGTTGTGACTGCAAATAAAGTTTCTGCATACGGTGTCGGTGCAGGAACTCTTTATTATCAACAAGTTCAACTTACCAATCAAGCATAATGAAACTCATCAGAGAAGAAATCGAAAAAGTAGAAGTTATTACTGAAGGAACTGGCAAGTCAACAAGACTTTATATCAAAGGACCATTCCTTCAAGCAGAAACTGTGAACCGCAATGGACGCATGTATCCTATGTCTATTATGGAACGTGAGGTAAATCGTTATAATGAGCAATATGTTCAGAAAGGACGTGCTCTTGGAGAACTTGGACATCCTGATGGACCTACTGTGAACCTTGATAGAGTTTCTCATAAAATCACAGAACTTTATCGTGATGGTAATAACTTTGTTGGTAAGGCACAAATTCTTTCCACACCAATGGGAAAGATTGCTGAGTCCCTCCTAAAAGATGGAGTAACTCTCGGTGTTTCTTCTCGTGGTATTGGTTCATTGAGAGAAAACAACAAAGGATACAAAGAAGTTGGTGAAGATTTTATGTTAGCAACTGCTGCTGATATTGTTGCTGACCCTTCTGCACCCGATGCATTTGTTCAGGGAATTATGGAAGGTGTTGAATGGATTTACGATGCATCAAGAAATGACTGGTTAATTGAAAATACCAAAAAACAAATTAATGAATTAGTAGATCTTCGTATTCTTGAGGAATATAAATTAAGTTTATTTAACGAATTTTTAAATAATATTTAAAAATTCTGTATGGAACATTATGTTTATGCTTTAATCGATCCAAATGATATATTGTTGTAATTTAATTAATTATAAATAAATATAGATTTACTACAGGAACAATACGGAGAGTTCAAATGTCTCGTGGCAAACAATTACAAGAAATGGAATCTGCTTCTACACCTGGAAAAGGTGGTGGTGCGGGAAGTGGAGCAACGCAATCCAGAACTGCTGTGAATTCAGGAGCATCTGCACCTGATCCAATTCCAAGTCTTTCGGGATCAACACCAGGACAAACTGGTTCATATGAAGATCTTGGTGGTCCTACCCCAGAAAATTACAAGACAGATGATGATTCAGCAAAATTAAAAACTCCAGGAACAACTCTTAAGCAAGTTAAAGATGTTGTTAACAAAGGTGCAAAATCTGCTGAAGCAATGAAAGAAGAAGAAGATCTTGAAGATGAAGAGATTCTTTCAGAAGAAGAAGAAGAAGGTGATGAAGATGAAGTAGAAGAAGTCGAAGAGACTGAAGAAGAAGATGAAGATGAAGATGAAGATGAAGATGAAGATGAAGTAGTAGAAGAGGAGTTTGACATCGATGAAGATAATGCTCTCCTTGCTGGTGAGGATCTCTCCGAAGAGTTCCAAAAAAAAGCAAGAACAATCTTCGAATCTGCCCTTCGTTCAAAAGTTTTTGAAATTAAAGAATCTCTTGAAGAGCAGTATTCTTATGCTCTTGCAGAGGAGGTCGAAGAAATTAAGACTGAACTTGCAGAACGTGTGGATTCATACCTTGAATATGTTGCTGATGAGTGGATTCAAGAAAATGCACTCGCAGTCGAACAAGGTCTTAAGACTGAAATGACTGAATCATTCCTCCAAGGAATGAAAGGTCTTTTTGAAGAACATTATGTATCAATCCCTGAAGAAAAATATGATGTGCTTGAGAGTATGGTAGAAAAACTTGATGACATGGAGACTAAACTCAACGAGCAAATTGAGAAAAACGTTTCACTCAACAAGCGTCTCGCAGAGTCGGTTGCTGATGGAATTTTTGAACAAGTATCTGATGGCCTTGCTGCTACTCAGAAAGACAAGCTCGCTTCACTTGCCGAAAGTGTTGGGTTTGAAAGTGAATCAGAATATCGTGAAAAACTGGAGACTTTAAGGGAATCATATTTTCCTTCAAGAACAATCTCCCTATCAGCAAGAACTGAAACATTGTCCGAAGGTCTAGACAGCACTCCAGAGTCTATTTCTGGTCCAATGTCTAGTTATCTTAAGACTCTTTCAGCATTCAGCAAATAATTGAATTTAATATAATTCAAATAAAAACAAACACTTAACAAAAGGTAAACGCAAATGTTCCAATCAGAGCATCTGCAGGAAAAGTGGGCACCACTCCTCGACTATCAGGGTCTTGATTCAATCAAAGATTCTCACCGTAGAGCTGTCACCGCTGTCCTGTTAGAAAACCAAGAAAGATTTTTAAGAGAAGAGCAATCATTCCAAGTTGGAAACCTTTCCAACCTTATGGAAGCAACACCAACCAATGCTGCTGGTAACGGTGGATTTAGTGGAGGGGCCACAGCAGCAGGTCCTACCGCAGGTTTCGATCCCGTTCTGATCTCATTGATCAGACGTTCGATGCCTAACTTGATCGCCTATGATATTGCGGGCGTTCAACCAATGAGTGGTCCTACTGGACTCATCTTTGCAATGCGTTCACGTTACACCAACCAATCCGGAACCGAAGCATTCTACAACGAAGCTGATTCGGCATTCTCTGGTCAACCTAAAGGTCGTGACGATGCTGCTGGATTCAGTGGCGCTGCTGTTGGTATGGGTACTACTGCCTCTAGTGGTATTAACCCTGCAGTTCTTAACCCTGTTGGTGGTGCTGGCGACCAAACTGCATACAATGTAGGTCAAGGTCTGCGTACGGATTCTGCTGAAGGTCTTGATGGCACTGGAGATGATGCATTCAACCAGATGGCATTCTCAATCGAGAAAGTCACTGTTACTGCAAAGTCAAGAGCACTGAAAGCTGAGTACTCACTCGAGCTTGCTCAAGACCTCAAGGCAATTCACGGTCTGAATGCTGAAGCGGAATTGGCAAATATCCTCTCAACAGAGATTCTTGCCGAAATCAACCGTGAAGTTATCAGAACCATCTACAAGGTTGCTGAACAGGGTGCTGTGCAGAACGTTGCAACTCCTGGTATTTTTGACTTGGATATCGACTCTAATGGTCGTTGGTCAGTTGAGAAGTTCAAAGGTCTTCTGTTCCAAATCGAGCGTGATGCTAACGCAATTGCACAAAGAACTCGTAGAGGAAAGGGCAACACGATTCTCTGCTCCGCAGACGTTGCTTCAGCACTGACCATGGCCGGCGTTCTTGATTACACTCCTGCTCTTAACAGCAATCTGAACGTTGATGATACTGGCAATACTTTTGCTGGTACTTTAATGGGCAAATTCCGTGTATACATTGACCCATATGCTGCTAACCTGACGACCGCTAACGGAACTCCTGGTAATCAGTATTATGTTGTTGGTTATAAGGGTTCTTCTCCTTATGACGCAGGAATCTTCTATTGTCCTTATGTTCCTCTCCAAATGGTTCGTGCCGTTGGCGAGAACAACTTCCAACCAAAAATTGGATTTAAGACCCGTTATGGAATGGTTGCAAACCCATTCGCTGAGGGAACTACCCAAGGACTTGGTGGTCTTACTGTTAATGCAAACCGTTACTATCGTAGAGTTGCGGTCAAAAATCTGATGTAAATCTCATATCATATGAGATTATCTGGAGGACCTCAAAAGGGTCCTCTTTTTTATATTTACAAATCAACTAATAAAATTAATAGTAAATTTTATATTGGTAGATGTAAAGGTCCTGTTAAAAATAGAGAATATAAACACTGGTGGTATGCCACTAATAAAAATAGTAATACACCATTTCCAAATGCTTTACGTAAATATGGAAGAAATAACTTTATCTGGGAAATTATAGAAGAAACTCGTGAAAGTAATAATGGAGAAAGAGAAGTCTACTGGATAGATAAACTTAAACCACATTATAATGCAACTTTGGGTGGAGATGGAGGATCTCTTGGTCGTTTGTGTCCAGGGCATGTAAAAGAAGCAACAAGACAATCAAGAATTGTGTCAGTTAAAGATAGAAAGACTGGAAAAGTTTATATTTCTATGAAAGATGCAAGAAAGGATACTGGAGTATTGGAAAGTAGTATAAGTAGGTCTCTAAAATATAACGGATCTGGTAGTAGATGGGAAAGGGTTATCTAAATAAAAATAAAGATATCACAATCAAAATGAAACCAACACCAAGAGAAACAAAGGAAGCAATTGAAAAATATAATATTATTGTTGAGCATTTAATCAAGGAAAATTATGCTCAAGACAAAGAGTCTGCAGATTTAATTATTGCTGGAATGAGTGAAGAATGGTATACCACTATTATCAATGAATGAGGATATAAGTAATGTCATCTGGTCAACCACAAAATAGAAATTTTTTATCTCCTACAGGATTTAAATTTTCTTTAAAAAGAGCTCCTAAAGTTTCATTCTTTTGTAACTCTGCAAATATCCCAGATTTAAATCTAGCAATTGCTATTCAACCATCTTACTTAAAAGATATTGATATTCCGGGTGATAAAATAACCTTTGGAGATTTTTCTTTAAGATTTCTTGTGGATGAAGATTTAGAAAACTATATGGAGATTCAAAATTGGATTCGTGGACTTGGATACCCAGAAGAAGTGCAGGAATTTCGAGATTTAAGCAAATCTGGAACAATTAAAGGAAATTATTTAAATAATAACCAAAATATTTACTCTGATGGAACACTTCAAGTTTTGACAAGTGCGTCAATTCCAAATTTCCAAATTGTATTTAAAGATTTATTTCCCTATTCATTAGGAACTTTATCGTTTGATGCAACAGTAACTGATGTTCAGTACTTTACAGCAGACGTGAGTTTCAAGTATACTATCTACAATATAGTAGATCTAGGCGGCAATCCCTTATGAGTTTAGACCTTGATACAATTCAAAGAATGTGGGAGCAAGATTCCAAAATAGATCCAGACAATCTTCACACAGAATCTTTAAATATTCCAATTCTTCATTCCAAATATTTTGAAATTCATAATACAATTCTTTTATTAAAGAAAAAAGCAGAACAACAGAAAAAAAATATTAGGCATCAAAAATACGAATATTTTACAGGTAAAGCAGATCCTGATGTTTATTTGGAGAACCCATTTCCAAAAAAAGTCAGAGATAAAGAAACACTTCAAGGTTACTTAGACTCTGACGAAAAATTATCACAATCTTCATTGAAGGTTGATTATTATGAAACAATGCTTATATACGTTGATAGTATTCTTAAAATGATATCAAATAGAACTTATCAAATTAAAAATGCTATTGAGTTTATGAGATTTACTGCTGGGTTAGGTTAAATAAATACTCATAGTATTATGATTACTATGAGTGACGTAATTATTGAAAAGAAAAATGAAGTGCATCTAAAACTTCATTGTGATCCACATATTTTATATGAACTTCAACCATACTTCACATTTGAAGTTGAGTCTGCAAAATTTATGTCTCAGTATAGAAGTAGACACTGGGATGGAAAGATTCGTCTATTAAGCACTCATACTGGAGAGATATACGTTGGTTTATTGGATAAAATAATTGATAAACTCACTCTCCATAATTATACGTATGAGTTTAAAGAAAATAAATTTTATGGTCAACCCTTTGAAATAAATGATATGATATCATTTGAGGGTGTAAAAGACTATATGAAGTCTATATGTTCTCATTCTCCCAGAGATTATCAAATTGAGGGAGTATACGATGCATTAAAACACAATAGAAAATTATTGATAAGCCCCACTGCGAGTGGCAAATCTCTGATGATCTATTCTCTTGCAAGATATTATGTTGAGAAAGGGCAAAAAATTCTTTTAGTTGTTCCAACGACATCTCTTGTAGAGCAAATGTACAAAGATTTTGGGGATTATGGTTGGGATGTTGAATCATATTGTCATCGCATTTATTCTGGAAGAGAAAAAACAAATGAACATCCTGTTACTATCACAACATGGCAATCAGTATATAAACTAGAACGTTCATTTTTTGAAGATTATGGAGTTATTATAGGTGATGAAGCTCATTTATTCAAGAGCAAATCATTGATTGAAATCATGACCAAACTTCATCATGCAAAATATCGTTTTGGATTTACTGGAACTTTAGATGGAACTCAAACTCATAAATGGGTTTTGGAAGGTGTATTTGGACCATCATATAAAGTTACAAGAACAATTGAATTAATGGAACAAGGATACATTTCTCAATTAGATATTCAATGCCTTGTTCTTAAACATTTACCACAAAGATTTGAAACTTATGAGGATGAGATACAATATTTAATTACTCATGAACAAAGGAATAAATTTATTACAAATCTTTCTTTGGATCTAAAAGGAAACACTTTGGTTCTTTATAGTCGTGTAGAAACTCACGGAGCAATACTTTACGAACTTATAAATACATCTAGACAAGGTGACCGCAAAGTATTTTTTATACATGGCGGGGTGGATGCTGAAGAGAGAGAGTTGGTGAGAGAGATTACGGAAAGGGAAAACAACGCAATTATTGTCGCATCTTATGGAACCTTTTCTACTGGTGTTAACATTAAGAACCTCCATAATATTATCTTTGCTTCACCCAGTAAATCGAGAATTAGAAATTTACAATCAATTGGAAGAGTACTTAGAAAAGGAAAGAATAAAACTAAAGCAGTCTTGTACGACATCTCTGATGATTGTACTTATAAATCAAAAAAAAACTATACCTTAAATCATCTTATTGAACGTATAAAAATATATAACGAAGAAAACTTTAATTACGAAATTATAACAATACAACTAAAGAAAAATGGGAATTGAAGAAGATTTTTACGCAACACTCAAATTAAAAACAGGTGAAGAAATATTTGCAAAGGTTGCAGCTTCGGAAGAAGAAGATAGGACAATGCTGATTATTTCAAGTCCTATAGTTGTTTCTGAAATAAAAAATAGATCAAGAACAGTTGGGTACAAGGTAGAACCTTGGTTAAAAACAACAAAAGACGATATGTTTATTATTAATCTCTCTGATGTTCTGACTCTTTCAGAATCTTCGGATATAGAAATGATTATGATGTATCAATCTTATGTGCGTCAATCTAATAGAGAAGAAGACAATCAACCAAGAATAAGTCGTAGAATGGGATATGTGTCTAATGTCACTGATGCTAAAGAAATATTAGAGAAAATCTTTAAGCTTTCTTAAGTTATAACTTATGAACCTCCACAAAGGTTATTATACGAGTATTTCAACCTCTTGTCAACCATTTTTAAAAGTGTTATAATATCTACATAATAATGATAAAAACTTATGATAACTACAGCAGTTATGAGCAAAAGAAAAAGGTCAGAACATTATGTGAATAATAAAGAGTTTCTTTCTGCTCTCATCAAGTATCGTGAGGATGTAGAGATTAGTTTTATTCAACTGCATGGAAGAGAACCTTCAAAAGAAGATAGGGCAAAAAAATGGGAAACAAAACCACAAATTCCCAGGTATGTGGGTGAGTGTTTCTTAAAGATTGCAAATCACCTTTCCTTTAAACCAAACTTTGTTAACTATATGTTTAAGGAGGATATGATTTCTGATGGTATTGAAAATTGCGTTCAATACATTCACAACTTTAATCCAGAGAGGTCACAAAACCCTTTCGCATATTTCACTCAAATAATTCACTTCGCATTTCTTCGTCGTATTCAAAGAGAAAAACGTCAGTTAGAAATCAAAAGTAAAATCCTTGAACGTTCTGGATATGCTGAAGTCTTTACCGACGACAACACTATTGACACTGGCAATTATTCGGATTATAATTCAATCAAAGATGGAGTTCACAGCAAACAACGTTACTGAATGAAAGTCGCAATCATTACAGATAGTCACTACGGAGCACGAAAAGGGTCAAAACTTTTTCATGACTATTTTGAGCAATTCTATAAAAACATTTTTTTCCCGACACTGGAGCAGTACGGGATTACAACTGTTATTCATATGGGAGATGCTTTTGATAGCCGTAAATCAATTGATTACCAAAGTTTAGATTGGGCAAAGAGAGTTGTATTTGAACCTCTTAAAAAGTACGATGTTCACATGATTGTTGGTAATCATGATAGCTATTACAAAAATACAAACAGTACTAACTCACCACAACTTCTGTTGAAAGATTATCTTAATATTAAAACTTATTCTTCACCAACAGAAATTAAAATTGAGAACCTTAATGTTCTTCTTCTTCCTTGGATTTGTGCAGACAATGAAGAGCAAACACTTAAGATGATTAAGAAAACCAAAGCAAAAGTTGTAATGGGGCATCTTGAACTTCAAGGGTTTCGTGCTCATCGGGGACACGTGATGGAAGATGGTATGAGTACTGATATGTTTAGTAAGTTTGACCTAGTTTATTCTGGACATTATCACACTCGTTCTAATGATGGAAAAATCTTTTATCTGGGTAATCCTTATGAAATGTTTTGGAATGATGTGAATGATACTCGTGGATTTCATATCTTCGACACCGAAACATTAAAGCACACTCCAATCGATAATCCTTATCGTATGTTCTACAACATATACTATGAGGATACTCCCTACCAAACATTTAATGTGCGAGAGTATGAAAATAAAATTGTTCGTGTAATTGTTCGTAAAAAATCAGACATTAAACAATTTGAAAGATTTATAGATAAACTCTATAATGCAAATATTGCTGAACTTAAAGTAGTAGAAAATTTCGCAATAGAAGTATCTGAAGATTTTGAAGCATTTGAATCTGAAGACACTATTTCTGTTCTGAATAGATATATTGAGGAAGCAGAAGTTAATCTTGACAAATCAATTCTTCAAAAAATGCTTGGAGAAATATATCAAGAAGCATGTGAAATAGTCTGATGTTTATTATCACAATTAATGGAAGGGAAAAGGAAGGTGCATATTCGGTAATTGATGATGATGGAGAACACATTTTATACCTCTTTCAAGAAGAGGACGATGCAACTCGGTATGCTATGATGTTGGAAGAAGATGGATATCCAGAAATGCATGTGATTGAAATTGAAGATGTGGTAATGATAAAAACTTGTGAAATGCACGGGTATCAGTATGCACTTATTACCCCAAATGATATTGTAGTTCCTCCTGATTCTGATTATGATTTTATTTAAGAATATAAAATATAAGAATTTTTTGTCTACTGGTAATCAATACACTGAAATTGATTTTACCAAAAACAAAACTAATTTGATTGTCGGTACAAATGGTGCTGGTAAGAGCACTGTTCTTGATGCTCTTACTTTTTCTTTGTTTGGAAAACCATTTAGGAAAATCAATAAACCACAACTTGCCAATTCTGTAAACGAAAAAGATTGTAGAGTTGAGATTGAGTTTACTATTGGTAGTATTGACTGGAAAGTTGTAAGAGGAATTAAACCTGCTGTATTTGAAATTTGGAGAAACAATTCTGTTCTAGATCAAGCTTCTGCTGCACTTGATCAACAAAAGTGGTTAGAGCAAAATGTTCTAAAGATGAACTTTAAGTCTTTCACCCAAATCGTTATTCTTGGAGCAAGCACCTTTGTTCCTTTTATGCAACTTTCTGCTGCTCACCGACGAGAAGTAATTGAAGATCTTTTGGATATTAAAATCTTCTCTTCTATGAATATTGTAATTAAGGAAAAAATAAGATCTTTAAAAGAAGAAATTAAGGTCTTGGATCTTAAGAAACAATCTCTTGTAGATAAAGTTAAGATGCAAGAGAACTTTATTGGTGAACTTGAGAATCTTGGAAATGAAAATATTCAAAAGAAAAATATAGCAATTTCTACTCTGGATGCTGAAGTTGAAATTTTTATGAGAGAAAGTGGTATTCTTGAGGAAAGCATCTTTGAGAAACAAAAAGAGGTTGAAGAATATGTTGGTGTTGGGGATAAACTTAAAACACTTGGAACATTAAAGGGTAAGATTTCTCAAAAAGTATCTGCTATTACAAAAGAACATAAATTCTTTACAGAAAATTCGGTTTGTCCTACCTGTACACAAGAGATTGACGAGATCTTTAGAATAAATAAAGTTAACGATGCTCAATCTAAAGCAAAGGAATTGCAGTCTGGTTATAAAGAACTTGAGGCAGCAATCAAAGATGAAGAATCCCGAGAGCATCAATTCCTCACTCTATCTAAGGAGATTTTAAAACTTACAAATGACATTTCTCAAAACAGCATTAAAATTTCTGGATGTCAGAGACAGATCAGAGATCTTGAATCTGAAATTCAAACTATTACCCAACAACTTAAAAATAGAAATACTGAACATGAGAAGTTAGAGGAATTTAAAGGGAATTTAAAAACTACATACAACGAACTTTCTTCCAAGAAAGAATTAATAAACTATTACGATTTTTCTTACAGTCTACTTAAGGATGGTGGAGTTAAAACTAAAATCATTAAGAAGTATCTTCCGTTGATTAATCAGCAAGTAAACCGTTATCTACAGATGATGGATTTCTACATTAACTTTACACTTGATGAGGAGTTTAACGAAACTGTCCAATCACCTATTCACGAAGATTTTTCTTATGCTTCTTTTAGTGAGGGAGAAAAGGCACGAATAAACCTTGCTCTAGTTTTTGCTTGGAGAGAGGTTGCAAAATTTAAAAATTCAGTTCACACTAATCTTATTTTATTTGATGAGGTATTTGATTCTTCACTTGATGGATTTGGAACTGATGAGTTTCTAAAAATCATTCGTTATGTAATTAAAGATGCGAATGTTTTTGTAATCTCTCACAAAACTGGACTTGAGGACAAATTTGAAACTGTCACAAAGTTTGAGAAAGTCAAAGGATTTAGTAAGGTATCATCATGAAGGTTTTAGTCACTGGACATAGAGGATTTATTGGAAGAAATGTATTCGCTGATTGGCAAACCACCCACAATCATTGGGTTGTGGGAATGGATTTTCCGTATGATATTGATAATTTTGTTGGTGATGATTATGATTTGATTATTCATTTGGCAGCATTTGCAAATATTAGAGAAAGTCTAGAGAACCCTCAAAAGTTTTATGAGAATAATGTAGTAAAGTCTAAAAAGATATTCGACTGGTGTAGAGAGACAAATACTAGACTTTTATATGCTTCTTCTAGTGCTGTAGAGGAAGATTATTGGGAGAATCCTTATGCTATGACAAAGTGGATTAATGAACAGATGGCACCACCCAACTCTGTTGGGATGAGATTTACCACTGTTTATGGTCCAGATAGTCGTCCAGATATGATGTATAGGATGCTTGAAGATAAAACTGCAACCTATGTAACCAATCATAAAAGAGATTGGATTCATGTTAATGATGTGTGTCGAGCAATTCGTTATCTTGCTAGCAGTAAAATCTGTGGACCAGTTCCTGTTGGGTCTGGTAAATCTGCCTATGTTAAAGATCTTGCAGAGAAGATGGGGATGGGACACTTGCCAGTCAAAGAACTGACCCCAGGTGAAAGACAAGATAATGTGGCAGATACTATAATTCTAACTAGTATTGGATGGTTTCCAACCATTAACGTTCTGGACACGATCAATGAACACTCCAAATTGGCAACATCATAGCAAAAAAGAACAAAAGCGGAAACTTAAACCGCAAGCACTTCGACAAGCAAAAGCGCGTCGGCAAGCACTCAAGAAGCGTCTCTCTCGGGACGCTTCTTATTTTTTCTAAATAATAAAAGTTAGACCAATAAACTTCATGAATGAGGCACGAGATGGTAAATCCGCAAAAGACCCAGGATATTCATTGAAGAACTGGTTTGATGATGGTGGTTGGGTTCAGGCAGGTGGTAAGTATGATGGGAAACCTTGTGCTAAACAACCTGGACAAACAACTAAACCATACTGTAGAGATCCTGATGATCGTGCTACGATGGATAAGGATGAAAGAAATAAAAGAGCTGCTAAAAAACGTAAAGAAGACCCAAATCCAAATAGAAAAGGTAAAGCAAAAATGGTAACTCAAGAAGCTGCTGGTGAAAAGGATGCATGTTATAAAAAAGTAAAATCAAGATATAGTGTTTGGCCAAGTGCTTATGCTTCTGGGGCATTAGTCAAGTGCCGTAAAGTAGGCGCTGACAATTGGGGAAATAAAAAAGAAGAAGTAACTCATCAAAAAACTTTTCAACAGTTCATGGAACAAGCTAGAAGCATCTGACCAATTTTTGAACCGTCCACTAACCCCCTGAGAGTAAGAGTTTTTTTGTATACTGGGTTCAGTTCAAACGAATTTTAATGACCGTCCGCCACGAAATCAAGTCTCAACTTGCTAAACTGCTTGCTACTGAAGATCTTGTGGTTGAACACAAGAAGGTAGACACTGCTTGCTTTAATGTCCACACTCGTGTGCTTACTCTTCCCATGTGGGAGAAGGCAAGCAACACTGTGTACGACCTTCTGGTTGGTCACGAGGTCGGTCATGCTCTTTATACACCCAATGAGGATTGGTTGAAGGAACACAAGATTCCCCCGCAGTTTGTGAATGTTGTGGAGGATGCCCGCATTGAGAAACTGATGAAGCGTCGTTATGCTGGTCTCGCCAAGACCTTCTACAACGGTTATAAGGAACTTGCTGATGATGATTTCTTTCAACTTAATGACGACAATCTGGAAACCTATAATCTTGCTGATCGCGCTAATCTGTGGTTCAAGATTGGTAACTATGTTGATATTCCTGTTGAGCGTGGAGAAGAAACTGAAATCATCAACCTGATTGCAAATACTGAGACTTTTGCTGATGTTCTGATTGTAGCAGAATTACTTTATAAGTATTGCAAGCAAAAACAGCAGGAAGAAACCAAGACTCAAATCGATAGTCTTGAATCCCAATCTTCTGGTGCAAATCAGCAACCTGCCTCTGATTTCTCTGACCAGCAGGAAGGTGAGAATGATCAGGAGCAACCTGGTGAGACGGATTCTTATGGTGGAACCGCTGAGCAACAGCAACAACCTAATGTTCCTGTTGGTGAAGAGAAAGATGAAGAACCAGAAGTCAAGACGATGGACAATCTGGAAGAGGCACTGAAAGAACTCGTCAATCGTGATGGTTATGAAAATGTGTATCTGGAACTTCCTCAACTTGAACTAAACAAGGTGATTGTTCCCAATTCTGAGATTCATTCAAAATGTAATGATGCTTGGAAAGAATTAATTGAGGATATTAATCTTCGTGAGAATCTTGTTTTTGGTGAAGTTGATAAACGATATCAAGAATTTAAAAAGTCTGCTCAAAAAGAAGTTACTTATCTTGTCAAAGAATTTGAATGTCGTAAAGCAGCGGATTCTTATTCTAGGTCTTCAGTCGCTCGCACTGGTGTTTTAGACTGCTCTAAACTTCATACCTACAAGTATAATGAAGATCTTTTTAAAAAAGTAACTACTTTTGCTGAGGGTAAAAATCATGGATTGGTTTTTATTCTGGATTGGTCTGGTTCAATGTCTGATGTAATAGTAGATACTATTAAACAGTTGTTTAACTTGATTTGGTTCTGTAAAAAGGTTGCAATTCCTTTTGAGGTTTATGCATTCACTAGTGATTATCCTTTGGTCAAATATGAACCAGACGGGAAAGCAAATCTTCGTATGCCGTCTTATAAAAAACGTGATGGTCTCATTCAAGTGGGGGAGTGGTTCTCTTTGATGAATATTCTGACTAGTAAAACAAATACAAAGGTTTTGGAAGAACAAATGAAAAATATCTTCCGAATTGCACATTGTTTTGATCGTCATTTTTATTGTAAATATAGTGTTCCTCCTGGCCTCAGTCTCTCTGGAACTCCATTGAATGAGTCTTTGATTGCTCTGCATCAAATTCTTCCCAAATTCCAAAAAGAAAATAAACTTCAAAAAGTTCAATGTGTAATTCTCACCGATGGGGAGGCTTGTAATATTGTGTATCATCGTGAAGTAAAACGCCATTGGGAAGACACCCCATATTTGGGCACTGCTAGTATTGGTCCTAATGCTTATCTGCGAGATCGTAAAACGGGTCATACCTATGCTTTTGATGGTAACTATCATATGATTACCGAAGTCCTGCTTCAAAATCTTAGAGATAAGTTTTCTAATATTAATTTTATTGGTATTCGTATTCTTGAACCAAGGGATGCTGGAAATTTCATCCGTCGTTACTATGGTTGGTATGGCGATGAGTTGGATAAAATGATGAGCGTTTGGAAAAAAGAAAAAGCATTCACAATTAAAAAGTCTGGATACCATTCATACTTTGGTCTCTCTGCTACAGTTCTTGCACAAGAATCTGAATTTTCTATTGAAGGAGATGCGACCAAATCTCAGATTAAAAGTGCTTTTGTTAAAAGTTTGAAGACTAAAAAAATGAATAAAAAGATTCTTAATGAGTTTATTGACCTGGTAGCCAAATGAATTTAAAACATGTAGTTAAAGAAGAAACCAAAGAAGTATTGGTTGTATGTGATAGTGCAATCACTGCTATGGGAGTTCGTGCCTGGGCAAAAAAATATTATCCAGGATATACTCCTAAAATAATTTCCAAACAAACTTTTGAAGGACTTGGACAATCCTAGAACCGTCTACTGACAACTCTCTCCTGTTCAAAGTCCTTGTATAATTACTTTGTTGAAACAAACCACCTAACTAAATTATGCCTCGCAAACTTGCTTTGAAAGACGAACAACTGATTGCTTCCATTCAAGAACTTTATGGTTCTGAAATTACTTCTGGTGATCTTAGGGGTTTTTGTGCTTCTCGCGGTTTGAATTATCAGACCGTAACTCGTCGCCTTGAACAATACAAGTCTGCTCGTGGTCGCTGGAATTTTGAAGTGACTCAGGAGCGAGTTGAAGAGATTGAGCGCACCTTTCAATCACCCGCTGCTTTTCCTGCCATCGAACAAAATCTTATTCCTGACAAAGATGATACCTTCGTCCAGTTTGGTAATTTTAAAGATGTTAAGCGTATTATTCAATCCAATCTTTTTTATCCTACGTTCATCACGGGTCTTTCGGGTAATGGTAAAACGTTTAGTGTGGAGCAAGCGTGTGCTCAACTCAAGCGTGAACTTATTCGTGTAAACATTACTATTGAAACTGATGAAGATGACCTTATTGGCGGTTTCCGCCTTGTTGATGGTGCCACTGTTTGGCACAATGGTCCAGTTATTGAAGCCCTTGAACGAGGAGCGATCTTGCTACTTGACGAGGTTGACCTCGCCTCCAACAAAATCCTTTGTTTACAATCCGTGCTAGAAGGTAAAGGTGTATTCCTGAAAAAGATTGGTCGTTATGTCAAACCTGTTGCTGGATTTAATGTGTTTGCCACTGCTAACACCAAAGGTAAGGGTTCTGATGATGGTCGCTTCATCGGCACCAATGTGCTCAACGAAGCATTCCTTGAACGCTTCCCTGTGACCTTTGAGCAGTCTTACCCTGCTCCTGCTACTGAGCAGAAAATCCTGGAAGGTATTGCCCTGGATTTGGGTGTGGAAGACCGCGATTTCTGCAAGCGTCTGGTGGACTGGGCGGATATTATCCGCAAGACCTTCTACGATGGTGGTATCGATGAGATCATCAGCACCCGCCGCCTGGTTCACATCATCCGTGCCTACAGCATCTTCCAAGACAAGGCAAAGGCAATCCAAGTGTGTGTGAACCGTTTTGATGATGAAACCAAACAGTCCTTCCTGGAACTGTACGACAAGGTGGATGCTGATTTCCAGATGCCTACTGAGATTTCAAATGAGGTTCTTCCAAATATTGACGAACCCAGTCCTTTCTGATATAATTGGGGGAGGTCAATATGCCTCCCTTTTGTACTTTAGTGTGAATTAAAAAATGTCTAAAACTTATGATGAAGGACTTCTTGATTTGTCCTCTTTGACTTCATTAAATCAAGACTTTTGGGAAGAAGATGGAATTAGTTTGGTTGGTAATCCATTTGTATCTCCAGGTTCTTCTGATACAATCAACTTCTCTACTTCTTATGTTGGTAGTAGAGTCCAAGGTGGTTCTTATGATGACAAAGTTGAATTTAAATTGACAATGGACAACACGAACGGATTCTGGAAGTATGAAGAAGATAAGACTCTGAAAGAAGTAGAGCAGTATCTTTCCAGCACCTATCATTCTCACTACACCTCCGAAACTTCTAAAACTCAAACTCTTGATTTGATTCAGAGCATTGGAGACGCAGAAGCATTCACTCGCTCAAATGCCATCAAGTATCTCTCTCGTTTTGGTAAGAAAAATGGTAAGTCAAAGCAAGATATTTTAAAGGCAATTCACTATTGCGTTCTTCTTTATCACTTTGCTGGTCTTCATAATGAAAATAAGGGAACCTATGAAACTTTCTGATAAAACTCTCAATCTTCTTAAGAACTTCTCTAACATTAATCAATCTATCCTTTTTAAAAAAGGTAGCAAACTTCGTACCATTAGTGTTATGAAGAACATTCTTGCTGAAGCGGATATTACTGAAGAGATTCCTAAAGACTTTGGAATTTATGATCTCAATCAATTCTTGAATGGATTAGATCTTCATAAAGATCCTGCTCTTGATTTTGCTAACGATAGTTATGTTGTGATTCGTGAAGGTAAAACCCGATCCAATTACTTCTTTGCTGATCCAAATGTGATCGTTACTCCTCCAGAAAAGGAACTTATTCTTCCTTCTGAAGATGTGTCTTTTAGCATTACTTCTGATCAATTGACTCGTCTTATTAAAGCTGCAAATATCTTCCAACTTTCCGACTTGTCTGTTATTGGTGAAGCAGGTGTTGTCAAGATCGTGGTTCGTGATAAAAAGAATGATACCTCTAATGACTTCCAAGTTATTGTTGGTGAGACTGAACTTAACTTTTGCTTTAACTTTAAAGTAGAGAATATTAAGATCATTCCTGGAAACTATCAGGTCAGCATCTCAAGTAAACTTTTGTCACGGTTTGACAGTAAGGACTATGATCTGAAGTATTATATTGCTCTGGAACCTGATTCAACATTCGGATGAACATTTTTGTAACCTCTCCTTGGCCTGCTGAAAGTGCTGTCTGTCTTCCCGACAAACATATTGTCAAAATGCCATTAGAGTGCTGTCAGATGCTCTCTATCGTGGCATCTGACAAATGGGGTCATGGATACGGAACTCTTCCAAAGTCTGATGGAACGCCATACAAAACAGAGAAGGGAGCATTCCGCAATCATCCCTGCACCAAATGGGCAATGGAAACGATCCATAATGCCTATTGGTTAATCAAGTGGGGTCTTAACTTGTCAGATGAGTATGCCCTTCGTTACAATAAGATTCACTCTTGCTATAAAACACTTGTG
>Ga0194116_10002082_pt1 | contig 26594 bp, 27 predicted proteins | sample TA2MahsurfametaG_4_FD_148617 | JGI IMG/M metagenome (GOLD analysis project Ga0194116, IMG submission 148617) | Freshwater microbial communities from Lake Tanganyika, Tanzania - TA2015008 Mahale S9 surface | ecosystem: Environmental > Aquatic > Freshwater > Lake | place: Tanzania: Lake...
AATCCCCAATCCCCAATCCCCAAATCTCATAAAAATTAGATTAAAATTAAATTGTTTAAAATTTTAAATGTTCAAATTATTTAGAATTTTAAATTAAAATTAATAAAATGAAATTTAATTATTTAAATTATTTAAAAATAATTTTTCTATATTAAAAATGAATATGAACATTCCTAAAGTACAAGAAGTCAAAGATTTGTCAAGAATTGAGAGAATCAGTGCTCATTCACACATTCTAGGATTAGGATTGGATGAAAGCTTAGAACCACGTATGAATGCTCAAGGTTTGGTTGGACAAGTAAAAATAGACTTCTATTAAATTATATGAATTAATAGCTCGGGGCTAGAAAAGCAGCAGGAATTATTATTCAAATGATTAAAGAACAAAAAATTGCTGGAAGAGCAATTCTAATAGGAGGTCAACCTGGAACTGGAAAAACTGCATTGGCGTAATAAATTATTCAATTTATTTTTTCATTAAACTGAAAACACTAAGTTTGAAAAAATCAATTTTAAATTATTTTGTTTTTTAATTTTAAATTTCATTTCATTATTTTTGATATATGTATTCAAGGAAAAACTAAACATACTTTAATAAGTTTCAAAAAGAATTCTATTTAGTAAAATATTGAATATTTTAAATGAAAAAATTATTAATAATAAAGTTTTAAAATAATTCAAATTTTTATTCTTTTCATAATATAACTTATTTTTCTGAAGGTTAATCATTTATATTTTAGAATGGCTATGGCAAAAGCGTTAGGAGAAGATGTTCCTTTCACAATGATGGCTGGTTCAGAAATATTCTCCTTGGAAATGAGTAAAACAGAAGCTTTAACTCAGGCATTTCGAAGAAGCATAGGAGTTCGTATTAAAGAAGAAACAGAAATCATCGAAGGAGAAGTTGTTGAAATCGAAATTGATAAATCTTTAACTTCAGGAGGAAAGACAGGAAAAATCACTCTTAAAACAACTGATATAGAAACCCAATATGATTTAGGACAAAAAATGATTGATGCGATTCAGAAAGAGAAAATTATTGCTGGAGATGTTATCACTATTGATAAATCTTCAGGAAAAATAACACGCTTAGGTCGCAGCTTTGCTAGAAGTTCAGATTATGATGCAATTGGTGGGCAAATTCGTTTTGTCCAGTGTCCTGAAGGAGAATTACAGAAACGAAAAGAAGTTGTGCATACCGTAACTTTGCATGAAATTGATGTTATTAATTCAAGAACTCAAGGTTTCTTAGCTCTTTTTAGTGGAGATATAGGAGAAATAAAACAAGAAGTAAGAGATCAAATAGATCAAAAAGTTGCTGAATGGAGGGAAGATGGAAGAGCAGAGATTGTTCCAGGAGTACTTTTTATTGATGAAGTTCATATGCTTGATCTTGAATGTTTTGCTTTTATAAATAGAGCTATAGAAAGTGAATCCGCTCCAATTGTTATAATGGCTACCAATAGAGGTATCACAAAAATTCGTATGACTAATCAAGTTTCACCTCATGGTTTACCATTAGATTTGTTAGATAGGCTTTTAATTATAAATACAGTTCCTTATCAAGAAGATGAAATAAGACAAATCCTTGAAATGAGATGTAAAGAAGAAGATGTAGAAATGACTGATGAAGCAAAAGATCTTTTAACAAAAATAGGTAAATAATTGTTTTTAAAATTTTTTTATAAAAAATATTTTTCTTCTTGGTAATTTCAAATTTTTTATTGTCCAAGCTTTTTATTGTTTTCTTATTAAATAATAGGAGTTGAAACATCATTGAGATATGCTATACATTTAATTACAGCTGCAAATTTAGTAGCTATTAAAAGAAAATCAAACGAAGTTGATACCGAAGATATAAGCACAGTTTATTCATTATTTATTGATATAGAAAGAAGTAAGCAATTTTTGAAAGAATACGAAAAAGAATTTATGTTTACTGAAATTGATGAAGATTACAATAGAGCTGAAAAAAGAGAACCAAATAGAATGGACATCGATAATTAGTAGAAAAAGCTATTTAAGTTTTGAATCTGTTTAATTTTTAATTAATTTAAGGAAAACTAAAAATAAAATAATTTCCGTTGAAAATTTTCCAAATGATTATTAATACATAAACCTTTACTCTTACAGTTTTAAAAATAAATTTTAATTAATTAAAATCGAAAAATTTATTATCATAATAGAGCTTTCAAATACAATCAAGTTTTTAAAAAATAATAAAACAAAATAAAATTTTAATTAAATATCTATGTATTCGAAATAAGGATAATAATATTTTAAACCAAAGTAAAATTCAGTATTAATATTAAAAATTAAGATTTTTTTAATATTTTTACATATTTTTCGTTTTCAAATAAATTAAACTTAATAAAAAAGTGTTTAACTTAAATCTAATTAGAATTAGACAATAAATTTTTTTAAAATTTATTTATTTAACAATCGCAAAATATCATTAAAAGCTTTTATTTTATTAATTATCAAATTTTTAGCATAATTATTAAAATTTCAATTCATCAGATATTATTACATACCTGGCATTCTTCTTCCCATTCCTCTTTGCATATTTCTTTTTCTTTGCTCTTGTTGTTGTTGCTCATTTTTTGGATTTTTAACAGTTTGATCAACTGATAAAATTGTACAAGCTGCTTCAGTTGCTGCTGAAAGCACATTATTTTTAAGCAAAAGAGGTTCCCAAACAAATGAGTTATAGGTATCGCAGATTCCTCCTTCGAAACAATTTACTCCAAAATGAGCTCCTTCTCCTCCTAAATCATGTTTTTGTCTCAATTTATTAATAATTTCTACAGAATCCAATCCAGAATTTTGGGCTAAAGTTCTTGGAATAACTTCAAGAGCTTTTGCAAAGGCTAAGATAACAAGTTGTTCTTTTCCTTGAATATTCATTGCATATTGTCTTATATGCTTAGAGAGTTCCATTTCAATTGCTCCTCCACCAGCAACGATTTGAGTTGCTTTTGACGCTCTTTTTACAACCATAATAGCATCATGAATTGATCTTTCTGCTTCTTCTATAAATTGTTGAGCTCCACCTCTCAAAATAATAGTAGCAGTTTTAGATTTCGGACATTTTTCAAAAATATTGTATCTATCTGCTCCTAATTGTCTTTCTTGGAAAACTCCACAAGTTCCAAGTGAATCTTCTCGAATGTTATTACAAGTATGATTAATTACAGCTCCTGTAGCTTTGATTACTCTTTTTAAGTCATCATCAGGAACTCTTCCAGCACAGAAAATGTTTTTATCTGCAAAATATTGAGTAGCAAGATCACCTATCGGTAATTTACTTAAAACAACTTGTGCTCCACTATTAATTATATTTTCTAATTTAGAGTAAATAATTTTCCATTCAGCATCTACAATGCTTTGGTAGTCATCTGGATTTTCGATTCTGACTTCTGCATTTTCCTTTTCAGCTTTCAATTCTAATTCAACATTTAAAACAAGAATTTTTGGGGTTTCAAAGTACTTAGGTTGTTGTTCAAATCCTGCATAGGAAAAAGTTTTTTTAAAAGCAACACCATCGATTAAAAGAGAGTCAGTAATTGAGCCTCCAGTACAATGCTTAATTCCTATTAGAGATTTGTCCATATAATCTTCTAAGCGTTCAACAGCACTTACAATCAATTCAGAAAAAAATTCTTTGTAATTAGCTATTAATTTTGAGTTTAAAGAAGTTTGAGCACATTTGAGTAATAAATCTCTTTTTTCTGTCGAAGATTTGTTATCAATACTTACAGATAATAATTTTATTTTTTCCCTAGCAACATTCAATGCATGCCATAAACCACTGATTATGACTTGAGGATGCATTCCATCTTCGATAAAACTTTTAGCTTCTTTGAGAAGTTCTCCTGAAAAAATTGTCACAGAAGTTGTTCCATCTCCTACTTCTGAATCTTGAGACATAGCAACATCTGATAAACTTTTCGCTGCAGGATGAACAACATCCAAAAGCTTTATAATAGTTGCTCCATCATTGCTTATTGTTGTGCCTCTTCCAGCAGTGATTAATTTATCCATTCCTCTAGGGCCCTTTATTTTTTAAACCCATTTATTAATTGAAGAAAAATTATTTTATATTTTTATTATCTTCAGCTGGAGATACTAGAATATTGAAGAATTAAGATTTAAAATAAAAATTCCAAAAAAATATAGGTTTGATTATTGAAAATTTAAATGCTCATAAAGATTAGTTTATTTGACAGAAAAATTAATAAATAATTCCAGCTTTTTCGAAAAATCAAAATTTTATCCTTTTCTAATAGTTTTTGAAAAACTTTTAAAAATTTGATATAAAAGAAATTACGAGAGTTGTTCTGACAACATCAACTAGGGCTTGGCAAGCATTAATGTTTGAAATTATTTGTTCTTTTCCTTTATTGTTTTCAGTCCCTTCTTTAAGAACTAAGATTTGTGGCTGTATCATGTGGCTCATTGTTAATTAATAATAATTAATATTTTTAAAATTTTTAAATAATAGAAAATAAAAAATCATAAACAAACTTTATTATATGAAAAATATGATTTTGAGATTTTTTCAGTTTTTATTTTGAAATAGATATCTTAAAATAAATAATGATTATTAGTTTTTTAAAAAATTTCATTTATTCTTAATTTAAAAATTTGAATTTTTGTTAAGAAATTAAAAATAAGAAAGTTCTGAAAATATTGGGAAAATTGATATTTGAATAAAAATATAATAAAATTCTTAAATCAAGCTTATATAATGATCTAAGTTTAATTATGATTTTTTTCTATTTTATAATATCAAATAATTTATTTTTTTTAAATTCCGAAAGATTATTTTATTTATGAATATGCATTTTTTATGATTGGATTCTCGGAGATAATCAAGTTTCAGATTTATAAAATAAAATCTTTACTGATTTTAATTATAAAAATATTCAAGTAGACAATAATTTTTAAAAACCTTTCATTTCAAGTATTTATTTCATTTGATTTTTTTACTTTATTATGAAGGTCTTTTAAAAATTAAAATTAAAATAAAAATTTTCATTATTTGAATTCTTTCGTTAATTAATCTTTTAGGAGAATATAATAATTTTTTCAAAAATTCCTTCATAAAAAATAAATATTGTGAATGATCATACTCAGTCTATTATCTTATAATAAAATAAACTTAATCAAAGTACTATTAGATTAGAAGTTCTATTTTAAGATATTTCACTTTTTTTAATTCCTCTTATTTGCTTCTTTTATCATTAATTTCATATTTAAATTCTTTTAATTTAATTATTATAAAACATTTAATAATTTTTCCCATAAAATAATTTTTATTTTTTTAATTCCAAAGCCTTATAAGACAATCTATATCTTCTTTTAATTATCCAATCAAATTTTATTATAAAACAAATGCACGATTAAAAGTATAATTTTAGTATTTAAGCTGTTTACCTACTTTTTATTTAATTTAAAATGGGACCTAAAAAACAACCAACTGCTGAAACTACCGGAACTGCCTCTAAAACCACTCCTGCTGTTAAAAAAGCAGTCAAAAAAGGAGATGAAAAAAAAACCAGAAGAAGATCAAGACATGAAACTTTCTCAGTCTATATCTACAAAGTTTTGAAACAAGTTCACAATGATACTGGAATTTCCAAGAAATCCATGAATATCATGAATTCTTTCATTAATGATATCTTTGAAAGAATTGCTTTGGAAGCCTCTAAATTAGTTAGATACAATAAAAAACACACCTTATCTGCTAGAGAGGTCCAATCTGCTGTTAAACTTTTACTTCCAGGAGAATTAGCCAAACACGCCATAATTGAAGGAGCAAAAGCTGTCAACAAATTTGTTTCTGGAAACTAAATAGATTTGAATATTTCAAATATTCTAATTAAATATTATTTATTATATTTATTAAAAAAAATTAGATTCAAATCACTTTTCTATTATTTATATTTTTTTTGTAATATTTTATAAAAAGTATTTCGATTTTTATATTTTAATTTATTACACCAAAAATATTATGAATATATGAAGTATTTGATAAAATCAAAGTCGATATTTTTGAGTTTAATATATAAATTAAATTATCCCATTTTAAATAACAGAATAGTCAAAATTTTTCTAAAAGCTTCTTTGTTTTCTTTATAACCAACACTTTAATTATAAATCTAGGACAATGTTTTTATCACTTAATTGCATTTGATAATTCTAAAAATAAATGCCTATGTATTCAATTTTAAAGTTTTTTGTGAAATAATTATTTATTGAACATTTAAAATTTCAAATTCAATATTATAAAATAGATTAATCTTTTAATTTAATTTGTTGTCAATAATTAGTATTATTTTTACTTTTTATTTTAAATTATCAGATATTGATATATAAAATCTATATTATAGAGAAACACAGAGGTTTAGAGAATTTATTACAAATTGTTTTGAAATTTACTCCAAAAAATATTTTTACTTAACTTATATTTTTAGTCTTAAGTTAAAATTTATATTTTAATTTTTTAATGTAGTATTTTTATTTGAGAAGTTTATATTTATTTTGATATAAGTAAACGAAAGAGCTATTTCAAAAGCTCAATTAGAATTTTCATAGAAATAATCAAATTATAATTAACCTTTCAATTATTCAATTTTAAGTTTTAAAGAGATTTCTGATAATTCATTTAAATTTAATAAAGAATTTAAAATACAAAAATAAAAATTAAGCCTAATTTTCTTATGCAATACATAAATTCATTTAATTTTTAATCGTAATAGTGTTAAAGTGATAAAGTTGTTATTAATATAGTCTAAACTCGTATTAGAAAGTATCTAAAATTTTTTATGTTATTGTAGGATTATTAATATTTTAATATTTAAAAAATATAAAAAATAATGAGTGATAAATTTAATAAGTGCGATTTGGAAATGAAAAATTGATGAAACTAAAAGAATAAAGAAAATTAAAAACAGGCCAACCAATTCAGATAATGATATTTTAGGTATACGTATAATTTTTTTCTTCTATTTGATATATAAAACAGAGTTTTATAAAAAAAAGGTAATATTTTTCCTTTTAACAAAAAAATTTTATTTTATTAAACAAATTATTTATTTTAAATTTCAAAATTAAAAATTTGAGCTTCAATAGGAAATTTCCTAATTTTTGATAATTGTTAGTTTTCGATAAAAATATCCCAGTGCTATGAATAATTGATGGTTTAAATTATATCTGCAATTCCACATGGGATATCTGAATGATACTTCTTTCAATTATTCTCTTTTATTTTATATTTTAAATAGAAAAGTTTTTATTAATTTTCCTTTGAATAATTTAATTACTTATCAAAAATTAAAATATTCTAAATAATTAAAAAATAATTAAAAATCAAATATTTGTAAGGTGTTTATATATCCTTAAATAATGTTGAATCCTCCAATAGAAAACGAATGGAAAAATGACGCAATAAGAAAAATTGACAAATGTATATTCAAAACTATAAGCGGATCTCTAAAAGAAAAAAAAAAAAAAAAAAAAAAAAAAAAAAAAAAATTAAAAAAAAAATAAAAAAAAAAAAAAAAAGAAAAAAAAAAAAAAAAAAAAAAAAACGATAAGAAAGAGTATTATTTACATAAGGTTTTAAAGGTTAAAACAAAGGAAAGATACAAAGAAAATAAAAAATTCCTCCCTAAAGCCAAAGAGACGATTCCACTTTCAATAAAAAATGATAACAAAAAAAACTTAATGCCTAACCATTACTTATATGAATTGCTTTCTGCCAACAGAGACTGCATTTTATTAAAAAGGAAAAAATTGAGAGATGTAAATTTAAAAAACTTTTAATTATTATTACTTATTTAAACTCTCATTTTAGGAGCGAGAAACTAGGTCCTTTAAGTCTGAATATCCCTTAAGAAATACTGAAAAGATAAAAAAAAAGTCTATTTCAGATAATAGAGTTAAAAATATTCTGATAGGTAAAGAAGAAAATATATTAGACTTTGATAGAATTCTAGATGAGGTTTTAGAAGAAAAGCAAATTACCCAAAAAATATCGTTTGAAAATAGCAGTAGTATTTCTCCCTCTGCGAATCTGCACAAGACTAATAAAATAAAAATCGAAACGAAGGCTTTAATGAAAGGTAATCTTATAAATAAATTAAGAAAAAAAGACCAGGATAAAATAAAGCCAATAACAAAAAAAGCCTTATCTTTTAATGAAAAAGAAAAATCAGTAAATATTGAAAATGAAAATGTGATAAAAATTCCTAATTTTGAGGCAGATTTTATGATTCAAAAAAATAATATAAAAGAAAAAACGAAGAGAGACGAAATATTAAAACTAAAGAAACTCGAAGAAAAGAATATGCTTTTAGAAAATTCAAATACTGTTATTAAAAAAATTGTGAAAAGCTTTAGAGGAAAATTAAAGAAAATGAAAAAGCGCAGCCAAAAAAGAGATTCCAGTCTTTACGATATTAATAATTTCGTAGTTCAAAATAATACTAACAAAATAAATGAACGAAAAGAATTTTTTAATATTCCAATACCAGTATTCAAAGAATTAGATGAAGATTTTTATAATTTTAATCAAGAAAATTGTGAAGAAATAAAAGCAGATAATTGCATTGTAAGTATTTCTTCGTATTTTTCGAACAAGTTTTTTTATAAATTTTAAATTTTAATTTAACAACTATTATTTTTCAAGATTTAACAAATATGTTTTAAAATTTGAAAGTAACATTATTTGAAATCCTCTAATAAGAATATATTTATTTTATTTTATTTATTTTAGTTATTATTTATTAATTTTCTTTATTTTTTTAATTTTTAATTAATTAATTTTTTTCTTTATAGTTTATATTTTTCATATTAATTTGGAAATTTATGCTTTAATATAAATTTAATTTATTATTAATTATGCTCTGAAATGTCAATTGATTTAAAAAAACTTAAAAAAAATTTAAAGGAATTTAAATAATTAATAGGAAGAAACCATTGATGAAGCTTACTTAAAATTTCATGATGTGTATGAAAAAAGAGAATTTGAATTTAGAATCAATTTTTTCAAAAAGAAAAATCAAAGACAAAAATCGGAAAATATAACAAATCAAGAAAATTCATCGATACAAGAGTCAAATACAATCGATTCAGTGATTCGAATCAATTGCAATTTTTTACAGGAAGATGGATTCCTAGTCAAATAGAGCTATGTCTTTACAGTCCCAAGGGAAATCAGATATTTTTTGTCTTAATTTTGAAAGATTTTTGAAATCTTTTTGTATTATATATAATAAGAAATAAATATTTATATTAATTCGTAAATCTAAAGTATTATAAAGATGAAAAATTATTTTTTAGATTAGTAAATAATCATCGTATGTAATTAAATATTTTGAAACTTCGATAATATTTTTCTTCTTTCATAATATAAATTTGAAAAAAAAGAGATTATAAAATAAATAAAAATTTTTTTTTTATTTTAATTAGAGAAAAGTTTAACTATTCTAAAATAATCGTCTGTAATTGATTTCTAAACTTGCTCCTTTATTTAATTTTTTTAAAATGTTTGTATTATTCTTATTATAATCTTTTTGTTAATATGACTAAATAATTAATCTCATAAAGATTCTCAAAAAATTCAAGAAATTTTCATTTAAAATAGAGTTCCATCCTAAAATAATATACAATTATTCTATAATTTTTAGACGGGAATTATTATAACATCCTCTGTATTTAAAAAAAAACGATTTTATTTTGAATGGACCAAATATAATTAAAAAATGAAAGAAATTGAAAAAAAGCAAAGCTCATTGGTATGTTTAATCTGTGAAGAAAGCTATTTACTTATTAAAGTAAATGATTTTCTTTTGTGTAAAAATTGTTTTGATTTACAAAAAAAAGAGCAAATTAATCTTGAAAAAAAGAGAAAAAATTTTTTTCCTGAGATTAGTAAAATTTCTGAGAAATTGTATTTAGGAAATTATGATGGTCAAAGAGAAAAAGATATCCTTAAAAAATTAGGTGTTACCAATGTTTTAGCGTGCGGTTCTCTTTTAGAAGATTTAAATGAAGGGGAGTTTGTTTTTTTGCAATTGGAATTATATGATTTTAATAATGAGGATTTATTTAAAATATTAAAAAAAGCATTAATATTTATTGATAGTTCAGATAAAGTATATGTTCATTGTCATGCTGGTATTTCAAGATCTGCTGCAGTTGTAATTGCTTTTTTTATGTGGAAAGAGAAAATGGAATTCAAGAAAGCATTAAATTATGTAAGAAGCAAAAGATCTTGCATTTTTCCCAATAGCGGTTTTTATAAACAATTAGAAAATTTTGAAGTATTGTTGGAACAAAACAATTTTAATTTAGATTTTTTGTTAGATTGAGTTAAAATCTTGATTCATTATGAATTTACAAATTTTTAAAACAAGTATTTGTTAAAAATCAATATACTCTAAAGATTTATGTTAATCGTTATTCAGCAATTTAAATTACCATAAATTCGATATTAATAATTATTCAAAGAATAAAATATTTTTTTTTCGTTCTCTGAATATTTTATTTTGTTATTTTGATATATTTCGTTTTTTATACTTCTGCTATTTATTAGAAATTGAGAGCATTGGCTTTCGACAATTTTTAGTGCTTCTAACATATTTTGATCTATTTCTTCAGCAATATATTTTTGAATATTATAAATTGGGTCTTTAGGGACTCTACTCAATATAAATTTCTATATTATTAAATGATTTAAAGAAATTTCTTGAGGTTTGATAAATAATAATTTGAAATAATTGTAAAAATAATAAATTTACAAATAAAGTTGAAATTAAGTATTCGATAATTTCTTTCAAGAATGTTAAATCTTTAATTTTGATTTTTTTTATAAATTCGAGTATTTTGAATACATATCCTTTTAAGCTCTCTGAAAATATCCTTGATTCCTAATAAAAAAACAGCTCAATTAAATCACAAAATTCACAATAAAAAAACAATAATTTTTTTTATATTTTCAAAATGATTTTATATTTAAACAATCAATAAATTTTACTTCAATTAAATTGTCAATTATAAGCTTCAAGATATTTTTGATTAACCCTATATTCTTTGAATTTTTCAATTTTGCGAACAAAATATCTGATACTTCTTCATTACTTTTTCCTTTGTTGAAAATATTGAAAACCCAAAACATTTGCAGATAATCTCTTATCTTTTTAATTCTCTTCTCATCACCTTCTTTTAAAGAATTAAAATTCAAAACAGAATCGAAAGTTAAATCAATAAAATCATTGAAAAATGTGAATTTTTTGTCATAAATTTCTATAGTAAATTTTATAATTTCAAAGAAATGATTATTGAAAATCAATCTTGAAAAGTCTAATTTATTAAAATCATCTTTTTTTTCAATTTGTTTCAATGAATTTTCTAGCAAATGGTTGTACAATTTTGCTTTTATTTCATCATAATTGTTTATATTATTTTCTTCAAGTTCCTGTAAACCAGAAAGAATTTTTTCATTACATATTTTTAATAATTTTGCTATAATATAAATCCTATGTTTGAGTAAAAAAGTATAATTTCCATTATCATTTTTATTCATAAATGCATTCAATTTTTCAATTACTCCTTTAATAAAAAGCTAAATTTTAAAGATTTTCTAATGCATATAAAATTAATTAAAATGTGTTAATATTTATGATTATTTAAAGTTTTCTTAAAAATTCTATTACTCTAAGTCTATCAACATCTTTTTGTGATTGATTAATATAATATAATTTTTCTAATTTAATAAGAAAAATTTCAATTTTCAATATCATTCCATAATTTAATTCAAATTCATCATTAGCTGTTTTAGAGTCTTCTTGAGGAAATTCAATTTCGCTGGAATTTATTAGTTTTTTACACGCAATGATATTTTCTTCATTATTTTCATTTATATAATCAATCATTATCCTTTTTAGATTATTCATATTTTTTGCTAATTTATGCTTTTCTTTATATAGAACTTTTAGAAACTTTAAAGTAATTGATACTTTATCCTCTTTAATAATTGCGTTAATAGCTTTTTTCCAGATTATTTCACAAATCTTTAGATTTAAAACATCATCTGAAATACTTAAAATTTCATTTTCTTCTTTCTCTTTGCGTTCTTCTTCATCTTTAATTTCATTTATATCATTTAAGAATTTTAACTTATTTTCTTCTGGATTTACAGATAAAATTTTTCTTCTTTCTAAAATTTTTTCAACAAATTTGATCTCAAAAGTAAAGTAATCTAGATAAGCTTGTATATTATCTTTATTCATTCTAAGGCATTTTTGGAAAAGATTTCTTGCAACAAATGTATTTAGATTATTTTCATATTCATTATAAGCAGCAATTTTCCAGAAGTCAAGGTTATTTGGATGATTAGCTAAGCAAACTCCGATTTCTTTATTTAAAATATTTGAACATTTGTGTTTTATCAGAAAGTTAAAGAACTCAAACCATATGTTTTGATCCTTTCTGAATTTCGCAAGACATTTTTTAAAAAGATAGACTATTCTTCGCAAAACTAAATTTTTTTTATTATATCCATAAAATATTAATCAATACTAAAATTCTTGTTTTTTGGAAATAAATAAATATTCTTAAATTAATCAAAATATATATCTTTAAGGTCAAGCCAAATTTTTAATGCATATATATTTTCAAAGAAATATAAAGTTGAAATAAATTATACAATGAAAATCCGCATAACCAACTTTTTTAATATTATTCTGCTTTTTTATGCTGATTCTTCTTCTATCTAGAACTTTTTCATATTTTATTGCTTTAAAATAATCATTTATTGAGACATCCTTTCTTTCAAACTGATATTCATAAAATCTTCTTTTTTTGACAATCTTTTTTACATCTTTCTTTTGGAAAATCCCTAATTTAACAAACTGATCCAATTCAGGAATCATGTTTTCGAGAGTCAATTGAATTTTATCAGCCATTGCAAATCAGGAAATGAATTTGATTCAAATTTTTAAAATTTAATTTATTTATTAAATTTCAATTTTTTATTTTTTACTATATTTAAATTTCATCAATTAATTCAGTTAAATATCAATGACTAGATATCAAATGTAAATTATAAAAATATTAATCTTCTCTTTAGTTAATTCAATCATAAATTTAATATTTATAAAAAAATTGAAATTTCTACTAACATATAGTTAAATGGAAAAAATTTTATTTATTTATGATTCAAAATAATCTAAGTATTTTCTTAATTAAAGTTCTTTTTATAAAAAGTTATAAAATTAAAATTTAAAAATGGCAAACACAACAATTGATTTTGATTTTCACAAGTTACGACATACTATTATGAAATCTGAAGATGCCTATGCCAAAAAAATTATTGATTATGAAAGAAAAGTCGAAGAGTTATTCAGAAAGAAGAATTTTAAAGCAGCTTTGGAATTAAGTGTTAATATCCTTCAGCAATTGGACAGAGAAAAAGTAGAAGATGAGATAATAGTAATTTTAATATTTTTTTGAATGTTACTATTAAATAAAAGATCAATAGAGTTAAAAAGCAAATCATAAAAATCAATAATAATTCTGCTGTTAGTTATCTTCAAAAACAAGAAAATGAAATGGGAAAATACTTTTTGCAAATGTCAGAAAAATTTTTGCATAAAGATTTAGAAACTTATCTTGCTACAAAAAATAATTTTTGTTGTTATTTTTCTAATATCGGACATTTTAGAAATTCAAGATCAATAATGAATGAATTGCTCAAAATAAATTGCTACAAAAAAATTGAAGATTTACTTAAATATAAAGGAAGAAGTATGTTAAAAATAAATCAATAACGTTTCCTGATAAAAAATTTTAAATAAGAACAAAATTTTTTTAAAAATTGTTTGTTTGAAATTATCCAGCAATACTAATATTTTCTTTTAATTATGAAATTAAAGAATAAAAATTTATTAAATATTCTAATTTTAATTGGTAAAAATGAATAGTTGTACATAAATACGATGAAATTGCTAATGATTACTCAAACATTTGCAGTTTCAGTAGCAAATTAAAATATTACAATGATGCCTTAATTGAAGGAATGCATTCTGTTGCTTTAAATCAACTTACTTTATTAAATGAAAACTTATACAATCGTAAATTTAAGAAATTAGATAAGCCAAATTTGAATTCTCAGAAAAAGGCTTTATATTCACGAATGATGCTTTCGTATTTTAATATTGGTGTTCAACAAGAGCATTTAAAAAGGCACACTGATTGTGAAGTCTCTTATAATAGATCCAGAAATTTAGCTTCTCTTATAGGAGATAAAGAAATAGTAAAAAGATTATCTAAATCAGTTAATAATGTTAATTCTAAACATTCACATAGCAATTCTCATGTGCAAAATCTTTCAAATAATAGCAAAAATAATCATAATAATTCCAATAATTTTGTAAATAATTCATTATATTCTACAGAAGTGTCTGAGATAAAGTATTTTATTTATTTTTTAATTCAAATATTAGTTTTAAAGAGAGCTTAGTACAACATGAAATTACGATTATAAAATGTGAAAATATTTCAATGCAAGAGAAAGTTAATAAATTGCTGCATTTTAATAAAATTAGAAAGGTAATCTTATTTTATTTATATTTAATAAAGATTAAAAATTTTTAAAAAAAAAAAATTAACTTTTAATTTAACAATTATAATATATAGAATCCTTATTTCCAATCTGCGAGTCAAAATTTGAAAAAATCAGAAATGGCCAAAATAAAATAAATGAAGAAAATGGTTGAATTATTATTTAAATAAATTATATTTTTAAATCCAATAATAATTTAATAAAGTTTTCAATATTTTTGAGAAATTATGTCATTTAGATTAGTTTTTAAATGATCTAAACGAAATGAAATATAAAGGAGATAAAATTTCAATTGAAAAAAGTTTTTCATAAATTTAATTTTATATTATAAATAAATTTGCTAAATTGTTATAGGAATATAGGTATTTCGATTTTAAAATGAAAAGATATTAATAAAACATTATTTATCATCCTTTAATTATTGGCAAGATAATAATAAAATAAAAATAAGAATTTAAGATATTATATTATCTAAAAAATTTTAAATATTTCAATCTTAAATTTTCGTCCTTGTTTATTATAGAAAATATTTATATAAGTATTAAATTTACTGGAAAATATTGAAATGATTCAATTATAATGCTATTTTCTGATCTAATAAATCTTTTTTACATAAATATTTAATTTAAAAATCAAATATTTTATAAGAAAAAATGAACTCTAATAGCAACGAAGCTAATATTAACAATAACCCAAATAATTTAGAACCTAAAATTCCGAAAATTTTATTAATGGGAAAAGCTGGAGTTGGAAAAACATCAATGAGAGCAATTATTTTTGCAAATTGTGCGCCTAGAGATACTTTTGTTTTGGGATGGACTCATGATGTTCTCGAGTCAAGACTTCGATTTATGGGAAATAAAATGCTTAACTTGTTAGATTGCGGTGGTCAAAATGAATTTATTAGACAATATTTAGATTCAAAAAGAGAACAAATTTTTTCTAATGTTGAAATTTTAGTTTTCGTTATTACCGCTGAGAAGCCCAAAACAGACGATAAAGATTTGACTTATTTTGAAGAATGTGTGAATGCATTGGAAGAATTTTCTAAAGATGCAAAAATTTTCGTACTTATTCATAAAATGGATCTTATAGCAGATCACAGGAAGCAAAGCGTTTTTGAAAAAAGGCAGAAAGAAGTTAAAAAAATAAGTAAAAGCATTAATGTTACATGTTTTCAAACTAGTATTTGGGAAGTTAGCCTTTATAAAGCTTGGACAGAAATTGTTTCAACACTTGTTTCTGATATGAATTCGCTAAAGTTTAATTTACAAAATTTAGCATTGGCTTGTAATGCAGAAGAAGTTATTTTATTCGAGAAAAGTACATTTTTATTGACATGCCATTATTCTAAAAATTCAACAAATGATGATCAAAGGTGATTTTTTAAACACTATATCTCATTATAAATTCAATTTTTATAAAATTTTCATACGTTTTTAATTTTGAATTTCATATATTATATTTTATTATTTGATAAAATAGATTTGAAAAAATTTCGCATATCATTAAGACTTTCAAATTATCTTGTACAAATACCAAATCTTCCTTCCAATCTATGGTTATAAAGACAAAAAATTTTATGAGTTACTTAGAAGAATTCACAAGATCAACTTACATAATGATGATTATAAATGATAAAAGTGTTAATAATGAATTACTAAAGTTAAATATAGATTTATGTCGAAGCAATTTTGAAGAAATAATCAACAATCAGCAATAATTTTTTTAAATATTGTAAGGGATAATAAAATATTTTATAAATTGGAATAAATTTACATAAAGGGATTATCATTTTAACTTCGATTTTAAATATTTCATAATCCAAGATTAAAAATAAAAAATACAATAATAAACTTAATTTAAAAGTTCTGTCATAAAAGCAAACAATCAATTTTTTGTTAAAATTTTATTTTCTAATCTACATAGAATGATCATTTTAGAATATTTTTTTGAAGTAATTTATTTGAGGAATAAAATTTTAGTATTTCAATATATCTTATTTCAAAACAACTTTGATTTTTATTTAACATAATACAATTAGTTTTTAAAATTTTTTATTTCAAAAAGGTAAATTAAAAAAAATTTTTATCAAATTAAATTCCTTCATTTATATTTATATAATAAGAATGATTCCTTTACTTTTATATAAATATTTCTTTATTAAATTAACAAATCCTTATTTATAAATATAACATCATAACAATTTTTAGAAAATTTTTTCTATTTTTTCTAATGATTATTTTGATTCACAAAAGTAATTAATCAAGCCTCCTTTGGAAATTAAATTTGAGTATAAGGGTCTTGGGACATAATGTAATTTCCTAAAATAAATCTTCGTATAATTAATTACTTTTCAATAGGTTGTTTATCAACATATATGACATCAAATTCACAAAAACTTTTTATAGCTCCAACTGAAACAAAAAGAAAACTCAAAATCATTTCAAATAAGATCTATAATGGTTAATAAAATTAAAAATTTTACTTCCATTGGAAAATGAAATAAATGGAAACTTCCGTTTTCATATATAGTATCTCTATCTAAATTATTATTATATTTTCCAATTCTCTTTTAAATATACATTTTGAGACTATGTAACTAGCATGAAAAGCTAGCATAAATCCTCCTAGCATTAAAAGCTTTGAAATTTTCATTTTTTATTTTACAAATGAATATATTTTTAAATAATTCTTATTAAAATAAAAAGTAAATTTTTTAAGCTGCTTTATTTTAAAAGTTACTTAATTATAGATAAAATTATAAATACCCCTTATCATTTGTCTTAATAATCTCATATTCTGAAATTTTCGAAAATTTAAAAATCGTATTTTAATTAGTTTTTAAAAAATAAATAAATAATATGGACAGAGAAGAAGTTCTTATACTATGTATGGTGGGATTACCTGCAAGAGGAAAAAGTTATATATCAAGAAAAGTTGCAAGGCTATTGAATTGGACAGGCTTAAAAGCAAAAGTTTTTAATATCGGGCTTTACAGAAGAGTTCTTGTTGGTTTGGATTGCGATTCTAAATTTTTTGATCAAACAAATAAAGAGGCTTTAAAAGCGAGAGAAAATTGTGCATATTTGGCAATGAATGATATGATAAAGTATCTTTATGGTATATTTTAAAGTTTTAAGGTGACTAAAAATTCCATTATATCAGAATTTAAAAAATTTCAATTTTTTTAACCTTGAATTAAATTTAATAAATTTCAATCAATATAAATTATTTTTGTATTTATTTATAAATTTGACTTCTTGTTTAAAAAACATGAAGATGCCTAAATTGATATCTATTTTTAGTTTTGAATTTGAACAAAACTATCAATATTATAAATGTATTAAAAATGTTTTAGATTTTAAAAAAAGAAAATTGAAACCTTAAATTATATTAAAAAATAATATTATTATCGATAATTTTCTTATATTATTACTTGTAATATTTTTTATTAATTTAGAAGGAGGAAATATTGGAATTTTAGATGGAACTAACACAAGATGTGAAAGGAGACGCTTGATTGAGGGATACTTAAAAACTAATATGAATAAACATTACAAATTATTATGGATTGAATCTATTTGCGATTTAAGCTCAATCATAGAAAATAATATATTAAAAACCAAAATAAATTCGCCTGATTATAAAAGCTGGGAAGATTCAGAAAAAGCTGCTGAAGATTTTAGAAATCGTATAAGGGAATATGAAAAGATTTATGAAAAATTAAGTGTGCAAAATGATGGTGAAAACTCAGCTTTTATTCAAATAATAAATCAAGGAGAAAAAATGATAGCAAGGAATGTAAAAGGTTTCATAGAATCAAAAATTCTTTCATACATCACTAATCTTCATACAGGAGATAGACCAATTTATTTCCTTAGACATGGAGAAAGTGAGCACAATAAGCTTGGAATAATTGGTGGTGATTCATGTTTAAGTGAATTAGGAGAAAAATATGCAAATTTGGTTGGTAAATTTATGGAATCTGAAAGTCTAAAATTTACCAAAAAACCTATAATTTTCTGTTCAACTTTGAAAAGAACTATTCAAACTGCAGAAAATCTTAAATTTTTAAATAACTATAAAGCAGAGAAATCATTAGATGAGATAAATGCTGGATTGAGAGATGGGATTTCTTATGAGGAATTCAAAAAAAATTTCCCTGAAGAAGACCGGGAAAGGAGTAGTGACAAACTTCATTATAGATATCCACGTGGTGAAAGTTATATGGATGTTATTCAAAGAATTGAACCAATTATTTTTGAGATTGAAAGAATACGAGCTCCAGTTATTATTATTGGCCATCAAGGTATGCTAAGATGTTTATATGGGTATTTTGCTGGAGTTCCTATTGAAATGATTCCTGATTTTGAGATACCAATGCATACTATAATTAAGTTTGTTCCTGAAGCTTATGGATTTTATGAAGTAAGATTTTTTATTGAAGCTGAAACAGCTGAAATAATTAAAGATGATAAAAATTTCGTCAAATTCCCTGATAATCTTATTCATTCTCCAGATTAATAGCTATGGTTCTTTTTTAATTAAATTACTACTAATCTAATTTGTAATGATAATGTTTATTCTACATAAAAATTTTTGGAGTTAATTTATTTAAATTAATTTTCATGAAAATTTATTATAATTTTTAATTTAATTACATGTAAATATACATTTAATCCGCTAATATATTAAATACAAATAATCATTATTTCAAACTGTTTTTTCTCATTGAATTATTTTAAATATTCAGGTAAAAAACCAGTTTGATTTATATTTTAATTATCAAATATGAATTTTATTATAAAAATTGCCTAAAAACCAAAATAGATTACAATAATAAAAGGAATTTATTAATGAAAAAAATATTAAATTATTATTTATTTAAAAACTTATCAATAATTTTAATATTAAAATCTTAAAATTTTAAAAGCTAAAATTTCATTTTAAATTAATATAAAGTTTAAACTCTGATTTAAATAGCATAAATCTACATATAAGCATTTTTATTTACAATTATAAGAATCATTAATTTAAGAGAAAAATTTTTGTATTTCCTCAAATTTTTTTTAGCTTTGAGAATTTTTTTTATTAAAAATCCTAAGAAAAGAATTGTTTTTCTCTTCATCTATTTTTTCATGAATTTCATCAGAATTAAAATTTTTAACAATATCATTCAAATGGTTATTCTGACTATTTTCAATATCAAGATTGATTTTTTTCCTTTCTACAAAATCTTCGTTAGCTTTATTTTTTATCAGAATTTGAAGAATTTTTCCTTGATTTTCATTTTCTAGATTTGTTGCATTTTTTATGAACCTATATTCATCAGATTCTTTTATTGCATCATAATTTTTAGATTTTTCTAATTTTTGTTCTTTATTATTATTGCTTTCTTCTTTAAAATTCTTTTTTGATTTACTTTCTATTTTGGATTTTTTGTATTGATCAACAATTTCTTTCATTTTCTTATCTGCTAAATTTTGTATATTCATCGTTTTATTATTCTTGTTTGCATTATAAATTTTTCTGAATTTGGCTAAGGATCTACTACACTTATGCATTTGTTCGATTTTTTTAACACAAATTTTTCTAGTATAGTCATCTTCAAAATTTCTATTTCTTAAATTATTTACAATGTTTTGAGATAAGAAAAATTCTATTTTTCGAGAAATTATCACTGGAATTAATGAGATAAATAAAATCAAAAGAAAAGAAAACCAAAATTTGAAGTTAGAAACAACATCATATGTATAAAGTCCTAACTCATCTGTTCCTAAGCAAGCGTATAAATTGAAAAAAATAACATTTACTGTTATTTGAATTCCATGTGCACAAATTACTGGAAAGTTGAAGAGGTAAGTGTCTTGAATTAAAATATAATATTGAACAATTAAGATAGTGATTATACCAACTAAAGAGTGATCCCAAATTGATTGGCTCTATAGTTATTTATTAATGGTATTTTTATTTAAATTCAATAGAAAATTTTGTAAAATTGAAAAATTTATCATTTCTTTTGATTTTAAAATTAAATTTTTAAAAAACGCATTTTTATTACCCTTCCCAGATGATCTTGATTACCCATACCAAAAACAAATAATGGAACAAAAAATATAACTGCAGAGTGTAGGCAACCCATTATAAATACAAATAAAAATTTAAGAGAATTAAAAGGACTACTGTCTCTTGTTTCCTTATATATATCAGGAATAAGACTAAATAATTAAAATATTTTTAATTTAACTAAAAAATAAATCTTTTCAAGAATATTTTAAATAATTAATTATTACTTCCTCAATATTTTTTTATTGGGATACTTTTCCATTTCTATATCAATATCTTCTTCATAAATCATCGGGACAACAGGAGGCATAGTTGTTAAAATGGAAGTATACAGTAAAAAATATATTGAGTCCCATAGTAAAGTTCCACTAAAACCAGAGAAAAATGCAAACCATAAATTTGGAATATTGAAAATTAAACTTTTGTAAAAAAAGAAATAAATAAAGTAGGAATTTCTCAATATAAAATAACGCCCATGATAAAACAACAGTCTTCTCAAATATTTAAATTCGCTTATAGCATAGTCAGATGAATAAGCAGCTTGATAGCCTTCTTTTCCAAATATTCCGATACCAACATTAGCAGCTTTAATCATATTTACATCATTCCCTCCATCCCCTATTGCAAGGCAAATTTGTGAGGATTTATTTTTTACAAAATTCACTATTTGAGATTTTTGTATAGGATTACACCTACAGCAAATGATAGATCTAGATTTTTTAATTAAAGTCCAAAACATTTGCGAAAGCTCATTGTCCATACAATGAGAAATCGCATCTCCTTCTAAAATTAAACCAAAATTTAATAAGTCTATTTCTGGTATTTCTTCCAATTCTTCTATAGGCTTTTTTTCTTTCATATCTTTAAAATTAAAGCTTGTGAATTTCAATATTTTTTTTGCGTTTTCTTTTTTTATTTTAAATCGATTTAATTCTTTTTGATAATTTTCATAAATTGTTGAAAGATTAATTGATTTAGTCGTTTTATCATCATCATTGCATTTTACTGAAAGATTACTTTCTACATTCTGAGAAATTTGATGTTCATTTGCATTTAGATTTTCTTGTGCTATGTTAAGAATAGGAATATTATATGAATTTATATTATTACAATTGTTTAAAGATTCAGACTTGATAATATTTGCGTTTTTATTTACATCTATATTTTTTAAATTATTAAATAAGTCTAATATATTTTCAGATTTATTTTCAATGTTTTTGTAAATTTTCAAAGGTGAAATTGAGGGCCTATAATTCTTTTCAATTTTACCATAATTCGGTTTTAGATTATTAATTCTTTTAATTTCTTCATTGAGAGAATTTGGATGATTAGGCATTTTCTCTAATTCAGAGTTAAATTTTAAATCATTCAAAGTTTTGATATTCAATTTTTTATTATCAATATTACCTTCAGAAAATTTTGGTGAAGGGCAAATAATTTTTATTTTGTAATCTTGAGGCTTATCATTGTCCACAAAATTTTCACCTAGATTGATTTTTTATTTATTTTTATTTGAAGAAATATTTTAATAATAATTTTTCATTTTAAGTATTTTAAAATAAGATTTCATGTTTAATTTACTTAATTTTCTATTAGTCGAATTGATGACATTTTCATTGCTTAAATTTTTATTTTCAATCAAATACTCCATAACTTGCTTTAGATTATCTTTTAGATTTTTATTTGAAGCTTTTTTAATTAACGAAGAAGTGTCTTTACTCATCTCGATTATTTTATTAAGAAATGTCATATTTCCAATTAATTTATTTTGGGAATTATCAAAGAAATTTCTTTCTATCATAAATTTAATAACTGATAATTCATCGACTTCATCAGAAAGAGTTTCAGAATATTCTTTTTCATTTCCAAAATTTCTTTTACTTTTATTTTCTTCATAATTTTTATTAATTCCGGTCATTTGGTTTTTATCTTTACTATAAGAATAATTTTCTTGAGAATAGTCCATGTAATTATTAATATTGAGTTTTAAATTTTCTTTTTGTTCAATAATAGTTTTTTCAGTTTTATCCTAGAAAATAAAGAAAAATTAAAATTGAATTTTTACTTGTAAATATAAGCTATCTAATTTTCGAATAGTGCTGCTTTCTTGTTGATTTTCCCTTTTATTCAAAATCTTATTGACATATTTTCCATTTTTATTTCTTGAGAATTCATCGTCAGAATTATTTTTATCTTTTTCTGGAATTTGTTTATCTATATCATCCTCTGAATCTATAACGTTGCTAAATTTACTCATTTTTCGAGTTCTTTTTGAAGATTTGTTTCCATTGGAAAATTGTGATTTTTTGATTATCGGAATATTTTTACTAGAGTTATTTTTTACTTTTATTCTTTTAATACTTAATATTGAATTATTCTCAATTTTTTTATTATTTTTATTTATATCATTATTATTCGATTTAAGTTTTGATTTTTGATTTTTTTTTTTTCTTTCCAATTTCAATCGTGTAATTACTTTATGCATATTTTCCAGCTCTTCTAAAATACCTTTTAATTTTTCTTTTAGTTCTTCTTTACTTTCACTTGCTTTTAGTTTGAAAACTTCAGTATCATCATTAAATATTTGTGAACTGTGTCCAATAGATTCGGCTGTATCGATATTGTCACCTGTAAGCATCCACATATGAATTCTGGCTTCTATAAAATCATTTATTGTATCTTTAACTTTGTTTTGCAATTTATCTTCAAGACCTGTAACTCCTAATAAAATTGAATTTTTTTCAAGCTCCCTAATTAACAAATCAATTTCGGCTTCATTTGAACCTTCGATTGTTTGATTAATTAGCATATTGTAATTAGTTTTCCAGTTAAGAAAATCTTCAGATGTTATGTATTTAACTGTATAGCAGAGTGTTCTCAATCCATCTTTAGCAAATAAATCCAAATGTTCTTTTGTATTCGGTAAAATAAATTTCTTCGAATTTTCATCAATCAAATCAAAAATTACATTATCAGCACCTTTTATGTAAATTTTAACTAGATCATTCGGATTTTCATCATTTAATTTTGAATATTTATTTTTATTTTTTTCTCTAACTACAATTGAACTACGTTTTGTGGATGATTGAAAAGGAACTTTAAATAGCACTTCAAATTCATATTCTTCTCCCAAAATTTCCAGTTTAACTATATTATTGTTAGAATTTTTATCAAGAAATTTAATTCCTATCTCATAAGAACACGATGTTAATGTAACTTCATCTGGATTAGGACCTTGATAATTTATCTTATTTTCTTCTTCATTTAAAAGCACGTTATGATTCAAAGCGATATTTATAAAAAATTCCTTTATAAGCTCTTTGCTAGATTCTGTATATCGTGAATTTTGAAGAAAGTTTTTGGATTTTAATTTATAATTTTTATGTATATAATTGATGGAATCGTTAATTTGAGATTGATCTTCAATATCATTTTTATTTTCAAAAATACATCCATTTTGAGGAGATTGCAATGTTTGTTTTATATTTTCATTTTCTATCCCTATTAATTTATTTTCTATTTCATGATTGTTTCCTTCTAGAATTAAATTATTTGTATTTTTATTAATATTATTGTATTTTGTAACATTTGGTGCTCGGATAATATTAAGGTTAAATTTATTATTATCAGAAGTGTCATCGATATTTTTATCTTTAAAAACTTCAATATTAATATTTTCTTTATAATCGATATTTTCAATTTGTATATCATTTTTATTATAAATTTCTGATTCTTCCTTCTTTAATTCATAAGAATTCTTTTTAAGATCATCATAAATCGATATATTTTCATGCAATCCATCAATAATATTGAAATTTATTGGAAAATCATATAACAAAGCTTGTTTTAATGATAAAATTGGGAAATCATCTGAAAACATTGATTTCCTAAATTTTTTGTTTTTATTTCCGTTATCATTTTCTTTTTTAGGACATGTATCGCAATTATTTAAATTGTATTTGGTGTTGATTTCTTCCTTTATTTTTTCGCTTTTACTATTAATTTGATTCTTATTTGAATTGTAGAATATTCTATTAATTACAGAACATGCTTTAAATTCAAGCTCATTTTTAGTCAAAGTTCCTGTTTTATCAGTGAAAATATATCTGACATTACCTAAATCTTCTTGAATTTTGAGAGATAATGCTTTAAAATTTTCATCATTTTTTTTCATTTTTTTATCTTTTTCCATTATAGCTACTTGAAGTCCTTTTGCTATCTCAAAAGTAATTGTTAAAGAAATTGGTATTATATTATTGAATATTATAAAGAAAGATCCAAATAACTTAAAAAATTCCAAACTATAAGGATTTTCATTATTTTCCGAATAATAAATATATTCAGCTTTTAATTCATGTGTTTTAATATTCGGTGCATTAGTTCCCTAAGAATACAGATTCATAAATAAATAAAAATTAATCTATATTAAACATTTCATCGATATTTCGAAATCCATAAATTACTAATGATTTTATTAAATAAAAATAAACAAATATATAGAATTTATTTTAACACAATAATTAATACCATAAAGATCATTCCAAAAACAGTACATGCAATGCATATTGAAAAAACAACAATTATTACTGCTATTATAACTTTATTTAAAGATCTTTCAATTGAGGAAATTTTCAAAGAAAATTTTCTGAAAATTAATAAATTAATAAAAAATAAAAACATCGCAAAAATTATAAAATTTTATTATCTTCTTACTGATTATTATTGTTCATAATTTTTGTATCTTTTCCAGTATAAATAACTATCCCATAAACAAAATCAATATTTTTAAGAGTGGCAGATCTCAATAAGATATTATCATTATTAAATAAATATTTTTGATCATTGATAGAGATTTTCCCATTTGTCTTATATATATTAGAATTTGGTTGATCTATTTCAATTATTCCTCTAATTAAATTAAGTTTCCCGTTATTTGTTTCAATTAAATTAGTTAAAGATGATAAGCCTTCTTTTAATTTAAGAGAATTTTCACCATCCAGATTAGTTGTTTGCATAAAAGCGATATTGTTCTTATCGGATGTTTTGAGGATAAGTACATCTGAGGCAATAATCTAATAATTATAAATGAAAATAGAGTAAAATCTATTTTTATTTGCAAAATAAAAATCATTATTTAAAAAATCATGAAAAATATTACATCGTTTTTTTCAATCTTAATGATATTTCCCGCCCTAACTTCAGACCATTTAATAACTTCTTCTCTATCCTCAGAATTTATTACTTTTACTTTAGAGTTATTATATGTTTTATCAAACTGGGCTTTTTTCTAAGGATAATAAAATTAATTTAAGCGAAATGTAGAAAATACATAATTAATTTAATAAATACTTGTATATGTACAAATAATTATATATATTTGCAATTAATGATAAAAAAAATTTACAAAATCCTCTATAGCTTCTCGAATAATACTAACTGATAACACGAAAACAAAAGGGAATATTGCAACCGCTGGGTCCATAGGTGAAATAATTTTAATTGACAAAATTACTGCAGTTATTAAGAAGAAAATATTAAAATAATTATTGAATTGGTAAAATATCGCAAGTGGAATAAATGTGAATATATTATATTTTGCTGTTTTGACAGAATTATTGCAAAAAAAATTCAGTTCTGGTTGATTTATAAAAATTCTTCTTAATTCTTTGTCGTTTATATATTCTCCTTTCATTTTCTAAAAAATATTTTAAATTTATTTATCTATTTAACTTGAATTAATTATGAGTTTAATAGCTTTAAAATCAAAGATTAATTTGAAAATTTTTTAATTTATACCTTTCATACTATCCAAAATAATATAAAATAAGCTAATATTAGCTTGTAACACCCGAAAATGTTTAAATAAATTAAGTAAAATTTTTATATTAAAATT